>VMHT01084979.1_pt1 | contig 13703 bp, 6 predicted proteins | sample 4693611 | NCBI WGS metagenome assembly VMHT01 (sample SAMN12280063, study PRJNA550983) | marine metagenome | isolation source: seawater sampled from same location over 5 years 0.02-0.2 micron viral filtrate | place: USA: collected off the coast of southern California halfway between the port... ... | reverse complement strand
TTTTTCCGTATGCCATGATTAGTTAAGTACAGTAAGTTGAGAATTAGCTCCGACAGTAATAGATATACCTGAATTGATGGCAACTGTCGGTCCCATCATTCCTGCATTAATGTTGGCAGCAATTACTTTATTTGTTGTAATTGATTGCGGTGTTTCAATAAATGCAGAGTCAATAGTGGCAAAACTTAGTACACCACTACCATTAGTAGTTAGTGCTTGACCAGTTGAACCAGTATCATTAGGTAGTGTCAGCGTATAGTTAGCAGCTGCACTATGTGGCGGTCCTTTAATCTTAATACCATGAGAATTATTCTCACAGTTAAGAGTAATTTGACCTGAACCATTCGTGCTATCACCTTTTACGACAGGAAGTGATTCAGTTAAATACCTATTCTCAGGATCAGCAGCAAAATACTGTTGCCATACCCACTTAGATGTAGATGAGTTGTACTGTAGTCGTACTGTTAAGTCAGTTGAACCAACAAAACCTGCTGGTACGCCAGAAACAGAACTATTACTCTCAACTCCTGTTGAATTAACAACCTCAACCCTATCTTCATTAGAAGGACTTCCAGGAAGATTTGCAAGTGCTGCAATAGGAGCATAAAATGCAGTAGCTGCCACAGTAGCTGCCGCTGCATTAGCTGTATTTACTGCAGCCGTAGCATTGGTATTAGCTGTATTAGCTGTTGTTACCGCACTATTGGCAGTCGTTACAGCACTATCTGCAGTTGCAATAGTAGAATTAGCTGTAGTAACAGCACCATTAGCAGTTGTAATAGCAGTAGCAGCATTAGCTAGTGCCGTATTAGCTGTAGTGACAGCACCGTTAGCAGTAGTAACGGCACTATTAGCAGTAGTAACAGCATTACCTGCTGTTGTATTAGCGGTAGCTGCAGAAGTTACAGCGTTATTTCCTGCCCAAACTGCAGCGTTTGCGGTGTTAACTGCGGTAGTAGCATCCGCAGCTGCAGTGTTAGCTGTACTAACAGCATTAGTAGAGTTTGTGTTAGCAGTGTTAGCAGTAGCTACAGCAGTATTAGAATTAGTTTCAGCTGTGTTAGACGTTGCAACAGCAGCATCCGATTTAGTGTTTGCTGCGTTAGCTGTAGTCACTGCTCCATTAGCAGTCGTCACAGCACCATTTGCCGTGGTTACAGCACTATTAGCTGTAGTAGTGGCTAACCCAGCTTCAGTATCAGACTCCTGTGTAACGTATAAGTTTTGAGTAAAGTTTTCGTTTAAATCCTCAGCTTTAATGGCGGAGCCAGGAAAGAAAGTAGAACTAAGGGTATCGATAGTAGTATCACGGAAGATACGAATAGCTACACCATTAGCTGGTGCTGTAGTAAATGACAGCGTTGTAGCGTTAGCAAATGTAAATGCAGTTGTAGCAGCTGTGTCAAGTGTTACCTTAACATCAGCTTGTTTCAAATATTCAAATGTAAATGAATAGTTCGTTGTAGAACCATTCCCTGTATATGTAGTTTGTGTTGTTGCCATTAGTAACGATTCGTTGGGATAATTCCTAGTTCGGCATTTCTATCATTCATTTTCTTCAGATTAATACGCTGCTGAATAGCATCTTGCATTTCAAAATCAAGTTCTTCAAATGCTAACTCTTCAGCTTGTTTCTGAGCATCTTTCAGTAAGATATGAATTTGATCATACCTACCAATTGGTAACTCTTTAGAACCAATAAAATTAGGAAAACGTCTTGCTTCTTTTAATTCTTTTATTGTATTACGAACATCTGCAATCTTACTAATCCTATTAATTTCTTGTCTAAAGAAACCACGTTTACCCATCTTAGCGTTTAACTCTGCACGTTCTTCAGCTAGAAGTTCAACACCATTACGTGTTTGAAATGCAGATGATACATCATATTCAATGTCATATAAGAATTGTTCTTCTTTAGACATTGCAGGGTGTACTTTAAGTGGAGAATAAGCATTATAAATACGTTGTAACATATTATATTTATTAGGTGCTTCACCACTAATAGGACTGATAACAGTAGGTAATCTATTAGTTTCATCAATTAAACCCATTATCTGGTTACGATTAGCTAGTTGCTCAATAATATTATTATTTACTTCTTTATAACCACCATCAAGAATACGACCAAATTCATTACGCATACCAGCAAGCGGTCCAAGTGAGTTAATTTGACCAGCTACAAAACGATTAGCTGCAAATTCATTACCACTTAAAACTTCTACAAGAGGACGTAATGCAGAGATACCAGCTTGATCTGTTAGTGCTGATGCAAGAATAAAAGCAGACTTTTCAAAAAAATGTTCAGTAGCAGCTTCACCTAGCATGTCAAAGTTTTCAGCAATGTTAGCAACCATTGCAACCCAGTTACTTAAACCAGGACCAAGTAGTTCATTGTACTCAAACCTAGTACCACCAGGACCAACAACAGAACGTGTTTTAAAACCACTGTTTTTTTGACGTGCACGATTTAATTGACGGTCAACTGAACCATCACCTGTTGTACTAAATAAACCATCACCAAATATCTTGTCTTTTAATACACTACCAACAACCATTGTAGTAACAAAACTACCAATACCTTTTCTACCAAGAGTTTTATTCTTTAGATCAACAATAGTATTTAATTTAGCAGTCTCATCCATCTGATTAATTTTATGACCACGCTTAAGTAGAATCTTATCTACTAACTCAGGTGATTCCATAAAAGTCTGTACAGGTGTATATGCTAAATCATTAACATCTGCTTGGAATGAACGTAAGGGTGCAGGTAAATAGTCATCAGCTACTCTTACCATATTCATCATCGTTGTTGGAAACGTAAGGAATGGTGTAAGACCAGGTAATGTTCTAAGTAAACCATTTACTTGTTCTGTTAAACCTGTATCTAAGTTAAGAGCAATATCAGCATTGTTATACTTAACAGCCTGATCTACAATAATACCGTTCTTATCAAACATACTATTGTATTCAGTTTCAGCTAGTTCTTTAATTTTAGTTGGTGTTGCACCTTCGCCTAAACGATCAAGCTCATCCATTGCACGGAAACGTGCTTGTGCATTAGCTAATGTAGCACCAGTCCAACCATCAAAACCTGTAAACAAGTTAGGTGTTAACCTAAATACAGGATCAGCTGCCATTGCTTGTTGGTCTTCAAATAGTTTAACTAAGTATTTAAAACCATGGTTACCACGCATGGATTCTTGTTCTGCAATAAAACGATATTGTTCTAGTTTCTCTTCTTGTTTAATAACAAGATCAAGACGTGTTTGACCTTTTACAGAGTTAGGGTTTTGTGATGCTTTAGTAAACAACTTACCAGCATATGGTAATGCTTTCTTTTGTGTATCAAATAAAGCACTGTAAGCCATCCAACCACGTTGCATTGACTTAAGATCACCACGCATCATTGAACCAGCAAAATAAGCAACAGGTTCAGCAACCAAACCACTTAGGTTACCATACAATGCCTTAGCTGCAGTTGCAGGTGCAGACAATAATGAGTTATAGTAATTACCCCTTACAGCTTGTGCAAGGATATTAGGTGATTCTGGTGTACCATCATAGATAGGACGCCACCTAACAAAAGTATTTAGAATATCGTCATTCATTTTAGCAATAGTATTAATCTTACCATCACTAAGTTCATATAACTCAAGGAATGAATCTAAGATCTCAGGTTGATTAGCTTGTAAATACTCCCAACTTTCAGTAAACTTCTCACTATCTGACTGAATACTCCTCAAAGCTTGCGGGTAAGACTCACGAATTGATTGTGAAATCTGTTCAGGTGATTTACCAAAGTTTTTAATACGCTCACCAAGAGCTAATAGACCACGCTTTTTAGTTGCATAGTATTTAGTAGAACCTACAAGTTGTTGTAAGAAAGCAAGATTATCACGAATCTTTTCTTTAGCAGTATCAACAGCAATAGAACCTCTATTAATACGGACACCTTCAGACAAATCAGCAATCTGACCAGCCATTGAAGTAGCAGTATAAGCTTGTGCTCTAGCTATATCCATATCCGTATAGTCACTGACCATATTACTAATAGAGCGTAGTGCTCCACTGTAACCTTCTTCAGTTAATACATCAACGCCAAACTCATTAGTCTGGATTGATGGACCAAGTAAACGTTTAATGTCATCTACACTAGCAGAAGGATCAAACAGTTCTACAACTAGATTATCACCTTGTGCTATAACTTCATCAAAACTAATAGCCCAATCAGCTGCATCCATCCTATAACGGTCTGCATCTTTAAGCTGTTTAGTAAGACCTACAGTAATTTCTTCTACACCACCAGGTGTTTCAAGACCATACTTAAGAGCAGGTTCACTGATAAAGTTACCTAGACGACCATATACTGTATCTTTATTAGCAGCAATACGTGCTGCATCAATACTAGCACCAACAATACCAAAGTCATCAACTGATCGCATACCTGTTTCTCTGAAGTCATACAAATCATGTACACCCTTCATAGGAATGTTAGTATCAGAATTCTTAGACATATTATAATATCCAAGTTCATCTAGATCAGCTTCTTGTTTAGCAACATATTGTGCTAGTGCTTCTTCAGCATCGGCACTCTTAGGAGCAGGTGCATTATCTGCTAGGTACTTAACAGCTTGTTCAGACTCACCTACAATTACAGGTGGAGTCTTATATAGATTACCAACTTCATCAATAGCTGAACCAAATCGCTTAGCAAAACCTACAAAGGGAATAAGAAAACCTAATGCTAGATCTTCATTAATACTCTTTTGACGTTTTTCATCAGGACTATTAGTATCAAGTGTAGCCCAACTATCAGGAATAAAATCCCATTGAGGTGGTAACGCTTTCTTTACCATTCCAGAAAGGTTATCACCTTCTTCATACGGTTCAGCGACAGAACCAACAGCTAACGCTGAGGCAGCTTCTACGCCCCTAGCGCCAATAAACTTCATGAAGGCTGTCTCACCTAGCTTAGAACCAACTCTAGCTTGTGCAGCCTGTCCTGCTGCCATACCTTTACCCTGCAAGATAGCAGTAGGTAATACAACAGCAGAAATATCTCTTGTTACTTGTGCTACTTGATCTTCATATTTAGTAGCAGTAGGAATTTGTAAGTTATCTGGTAGTATCATGTTTACTGCATTTGTAACAGTATCAATAATACCTTGACCAGGTGCACTTAAGCGTTCTTTAACTTGTGTATTAGTTTCATCAAGGGGTTGACCAAAGTAACTAAGACGTTGACCAAGCCCCTCAAAGTAACCCCCTTCTTCTTGTGTGTCCTCACCCGTGGGTGTAGGCGCTGGTTGCATTGGTGCGGGTTGCACTGCCGTAGCAGGTTGTACTTGTTCAACAGTTTCAGCTTGTTGCTCTTCTTGAGCAGCTAGCCTTTGTTCAATTTGTTGAAGCTGTTCATTAGAAAGTTCGCGTTCACGTTCCTTCTCATCAAGTACATAATCCTCACCTAAATTTGCATATGCTGCAGGATCATTCATAATGTTTTAATTTAATTACCCACGTTGTCTAGTGAGAACTGTCATTGATCTAGATTTTTGATCTTTTAAAAGATCTTCATAGCTGTTAAAAGTAGTATCTAAATTACCTGTATTTGGGTTATAAAAAGAATCTGCTCTTGCTTTACCTATAGACTCAGCAGAAATACCATTTTTAATTATATTAGGAATTTTATCCACAAAATCATTTAATGTTGCAGGAGCTTGAACACGTAAATCTAAAATGTTAAACATTAATACTTTATATGCATCACTATTGGTAGGAATACCCTGTGAAGCTAAAACATTACTGTATTGATTTTGAGTATTTTTTAGAATATTTTGCCAATTTTTATCTGCTTCTTCTGGTGTACCCTCTCTGGCACTAATAGTTCCTCTATTATAAGCACCATCACCTGGATCAATATGACCGCTGTAAGCAGAAGTAAACCCACCATCAGCTGTCCGTGTACCTTCGTTCAAACCAATACTAGTAAACATATCATCAAAAGTACCTGAATTACCACCCATACTAGTCCGAACGGTTTGGCTAACAGTATTATCTGCCATTTTTGCACCACGAATTGATTGTGTCTTATTGTTATATCCATTAAAGATAAGTCTTTTTATGGTAGTGTCTTTAACTTCATCTAATACACTTGGACCAATGAGTGGTTTGTTTTCACCCATTGCAGCATTTCTTACTATTGTAGCTTCATTATATACTTCAGCATATGTAAAACCAAATTTATCTGCAAACTCCATAATACCAATACCATACTTAGTTGTCTGTCCAGGTATTGTAGAACTTCTGTATGTTTCATCCATACCTTTTGCATCATCTAAAATAAATGGCTGCTTGATAGCATTAATCCCATCTGTCTTTATTTTCTTCTGTACATAGTTAAGACGTTCTGTTTTGTCTTTAGAAGGTTTTTGGATATTAGGAAGGATTACACCACCATCCTTTATTTCAACATAAAATTTACTTTTAGGATCGGCTTTACCTTTAGCTATTTCTTCTTTTGTAGCAAGCCAAGCTTCTTTTGGTTGCAGCCCCGAGTCGAGATAATCAATATAAGTGCTATGTATAGAAGTTCTTGTTTGTAGAGTTTGTACACTATTAGGTCCATCGCCAACGATCCCTGTCAAATCTCTTGCTGAACTAATCATACCGTCTATAATGTCTTTATCATCAGTACCATACTTCTTCTCTCTCATTGTTTTTAAAGCTGTTATGCCTTGTTTACGCAATGAAATAGGAAGCCTATTAACAAAACTACGAGAAAGACTACCATTTGAAATCTTTTCTTCTAATAGATTAGTAGATACTTTTAACTGAGCAGATTCAATCGCAACAATTAAAGGATGAAGAGTACCATTACCGTGTTTTATCATTAGCTCTCTTGATGCCACAGCAGCGGCAGCAGGATTTTTACTATAAGCTAAACTAATATCATCTTGATTTTCAAAAACGTGTTGGTCTAACCTAGCTAAACGTGCACGTTTTTCCTCACCTAGCCTTTTAGTTTCAGCCGCTTCAGCTTGTACTGATAGATCAGCAAATGTGTCAGAATACCTTCCTTTCCAAGTTGTGGGATTACCCTTCTGATCAAGAAGAATAATTGCTCCAAGTTGTTCTCGTTTCTCTGGATCAGGTTCATTAAGGATAGCGTTTCTAAGTCTTCTATTAGCTCCCGCATAACCACTAGCTTGCTGCCACCTTTTATATGCTGTATCAGGAGCACTATGAATTAGTTCATCACCTATATCTAGAAGTCGAGAGTTGCTAAGATCTATTGATTTTGTTGAGTATTGCTTTGACCTAACTTCGTTTTGTTCCTGAATGTTACCGCGAGCATCAGTAAAAAAATGGCGGTCAGTAACACCATAATTAGTCCTCATTAAATTACTTACAGTTGCCTCAGTAGCTTTAGCAACAATTCTAAACATTTCAGGTGAATCTATTGAATTCTCTACATCCGCACCAGAAAATTTTTTACCATTAGGTAGTTGAAATTTCTCTTCAGTATCTTGTAAAGTTTTATTCAATAGAATCTCATAGTCTGCTTCGTAAAGCCTATTGTAAAGTTTTTCTGTACCTACTAAACCTAAACCTGCTTCAGCAAGAAAACTTTTTTTTGTTTGATGAGGAGGTACTCCTGCTTGAGCATCTTCTTGTTCTATTTTTGAACTGTTTAAAATACCAGTTCTTTCTGCTAAATTAATACCTTCTTTATGTTGTATTGATCTAAACGTATCAAGATCAACAGCATTCGCCGCTTTAGTTTGATCTTCTAACTGTTTAGCAGTACGCGCTAATGCTGTTTTAGCTGCAGTTTCACTAAAATCAACAATACTATTTATAATAGTTTCAGTAGCTTGTTGATCATATCTAGCCTGCTGTTGATCTCGTGCTGCAATTTGATTAAGAGATGTCTGTTCACGTTGTAAATTATCTACTTCAATCTGTCTATTTTCTTTAAATCTTTGTTGTGTATATGCATCATTATCCCTCATTGCTTGAAGGTTAGTTTCACGCTGTTTCATTTCAGCAGCGTGTTTACTTTCTAAAGCTTTTAATAATTCATTGTCACGCTTCTCCATTTCAGACAAGCTAGCTTTAGATAATTGAATTGGGGCAAACCCTTTTGATTGTGTAGCTGGTTTAAATTGAAGACGTGCCATAAGTTATTAGTTAGTTAAAAGTTAATTACCCATACATTGGAAGATCAGGATTTGACATAGCACTAGCTGCACTACCTATACCACTGATAATAGGTGCCCATACACTTTGCTGTGCTGGAGATGGTACAAAACCAGGGATTGCTTTCATTGATTTAATAAACTCTCGTTCTGGTGGTAATTCAGGTTTAGGATCATAACCAGTAAATTCAGGTTCAAGCATCATAGATGCAAAAGTATTAATATCAGCATACTTTTTCTGTTGAATAAGTTCATCAATGTTACGTTCAGTTTGATTGATAAAACTATTCATATTAGAATTCATAATTCGACCATTGTACTCAGCTTCACCTTCTGCACCTTCAATAGTATTAATGATCTTTTCTAAATTAAGACCAACACCAGTAATAGCTAGACTTGATTCAGCGTTTAACTGTGCTAACTCAATACCAGCTTGTACACGCTTACCAGTTAACTCAGCTTCTAATCCAATAAGAGCACGTTGTAACGTAGCAGCTGATGCTTGTTTTGATTTTTGTCGTGTTCCACCAGCTTGACCTACAGCAGCTTTACCTTCTGCTAACAAACCTTCTACTAAAGTAGCTTGTTTTTGAAGAGAACCAGCAGTCATCAAAGTATCAATTTGATTTGTAATAGCTGCTGTTCTTAAATTTCTGTTACTTCTAATACCAAGTAGTTTAGCATCTTGTTCCCTAACAGCAAAAGCTTGCTCAGTATAGGCATCTTTTAATGCAGCTAAGCCACTTTCAGCTTGATACTGATTTGCAAGAAACATGTCTTCAACTGAAGCAAGTTGTCCTTGAAAAGCTTGTACTGCTGCTTCTTTATTTAAACCAAATTGACCAGAAGCAATTTGATTACTTTTTTCAAATTGTTTTAGCTTGTTTGCATATGCAAAGTCTTGAAGTTCTTTGCCACGTTCCCAATTTTTAATTGATGTCTCGAAGCTATAATCACGCATTGCATGATAGTTAGCTTGTTCAGCTGCATCACGCTTTTCATTAAATTCGTTAGTCTTTTTAGCTATTTTTTTGTTAAGCTTTTTTTGCTTCCTAGCATTCTTTTTAGCTGTAGCATTATTTTTGGATGCTTGCTTAGAACCCATAATGCCACCGGCAATGGAAGCTACTGCACCGACTCCTGCAATTATTGATGCTGCCATATTTAAGCCCTCTTATAGAAACGTGGAGAATAGTTACCTTCCCACGTCATTGACACCAACGACACAGGGTATGGAAAATTACTTGTCACTTTTAATTCAAAGTTAGTGTTACGTTGGTGGATTGGTATAGTAAAAAGATGTTCGGATGTAATAGGACTACTATCTGCTACATAAGTATTAGCGTCTGTTACATACTCTACGTTCTTCCACTCATCAGATCCATCTGCTTTTACTTTAAATTGCACTGGACCTGTCCTACCTACAGAGAATGTTACTCTAGAGATAGTTAATGTAGCTGTATAATCAGAGGTATTAGGATCTTTCTTATAGTATAACTTAGGTAGTGTTACTTCAAAGTCATAGTTATAACCTACAACAATACCATCAGCATAGTTAGAATAATCACCTTTAACTTCAAAGTAATGGTAACCAGTACCAATCTCTGTACGTTCTACTGCCTCTAGATAGAAACCAGCATCAGCATCCACTACTGCAGTTGTACCTACATCTGCTGTTGGAACAGTCAGAAGCATCACACCTTTAGTGTTTCTGAATGGTGTGTAAGGTACATAGATTTTAGTTACATCATTCGTTGAGTCATACACCACCGCATTGACACTTGAGGTCGGCTTGACGGGCCTTGTAGCCATGTCTAGGCATGTATTACCAGTAATGGTAGTTGCGGCTGATACAGAGCTTCCTGTGGGGATCTCATCGAGTATGATTCTACCCAATGTATATTCATCTTCTTGTTGTGAAATGATGAATACAGAATCATTAATGATGTCTGCTGTTTGGATATTACCAGGTAGTTGCCACTTTGTCCATGCTTGAAATAGATCTTTCTCTCCAGTATTAAAGTATCTAAAAAGATACAAGTAAGATGAAGAGTTATCTACCAGCATAATGATAGAGTTTTGTGGACTAACTGTTAAGCTATCAATACTTTCTGGAATCCATTCAAGTACAACCTTACTAATGTCTACCACTAGTGGACCTTGATCCACATCACGTAGTTGCATAGTAAATAGTTTACTATAACCAGGTACCTTAGTAATAAATGCTGATGTAGAACCAACATCAACAGGTGCTATATCAGAATCCATTTCATAGTTTGAAAGGTCTTTGATAATTGATGTACCAGGTGTTAAGATGTTAGAATCAGAAGCATATACTTGGAACTGTTGTCGTGCACTAAATAGAAGTAGACCTTGTGAAGAAGGTAAAACCTCAGACAATGTAACAGGACGAATACTAGCTACATTTAAATCAATAGGATCAGTGTCAACTTTTGTTGTAGCAGACTTAACAAAGAAGTTAAATGAATCGTTTGCTGATCCAAAGAATACATTATCTTCAGATAAGATACCAAATCTATTACTAAAGAAGAAAGTAGATTGGATAGGAAAACCAATAAAAGATGGGATAGGACTTGTTACATCATCTCCAGTCTTTCTGTCAGTATATGTAAGAGGAGCAAATGTAAATGCAGTAGGACCAGTGTTTGATAATTGGTGTGGCATGGTAGACGCATTAACACCAGGTGAGGTATTACGTGCTACAGTCTCTTGCCAATAACCTCTACCTCTTACACCATCAGCTGCTTCAAATTTAACGTAGTAATCATCTTCAGCAGATGAACTATTTAAAATTTGTACATTGTGATTATGAAAGGATTCAACAGGAAGTTCAGAAATATTTGTAACTGAATCTTGGAATGCTTCTAGTGCTGTGTTAGTAAGACCACCTTTAGCAGCCAGAGTAAAGCCTACTGGTGTACCAGATGGCGTACTGAAATTAGTTACAACCTGATTACTACCATTAGTACGTTTAATAACAAGACTAGTGCTATAACCTTCTAGGTACCAAGAACCTGCAAAGGCTGCATTACTTGCTGAATGCTGTGCTTCAATACCAGCTTTAATTGCATCAACAAGATGGTGTGAAGCATTAACATTACTAGCATCATACAACAACATGTCATCATATGTTGTGGAACTTTGAGCCGTAGCTGTAAATTTTACACCTTGAATAGTTGCTGAATATTCATATGAACTAACGAGTGACTTTAGATTTAACGTACCTACTGAATTTGATACAAACGTTCCGTTAGCTTGCATAGCAGTTGTAACAGTCTTATTTGTAATAACTGTAACGTCCTGTACACTACGGAAGTGGTAGTCTTTCTGTGTAGTACCAGTTAAATATGAAGCTGCATTGTTAGTTACAGTACAGAAGGTACCATCAGTTGTAGTCCATACATAAATGTTAGAACCTTTAATAGCACCAACATAAGAACCAGTTGCATCACGTTCAATAAAGAACCAAACAGCACCATCTAATTCAGCTTTAGTAAATGCAGTACCATCAGCTTTCTTTAATACATTTGTATGTTGCATCCCTGGTCTCTTTAATAGACCAAAGGTAGGATCAGGGTAACCGTTAATGCATTCAGTTACTTGTCCTAATAATTTTTTGTCATCATTTTGGCGAGACACACCACCAAGAAAATTGGGTACTAGTTGTGTTACTGCTGGCATTAGCGCATTAAAGTATGGAACGGCTGGTAGCTTTGATAGAAGTTCTTACCTTTAGGACTACCAAAGAATGTATAGTCTCCTTGGTTACACTCATATTCTAAAGCTGTAGAACGTGTAAGAGCTTCCTTCTGTTGTAGCATTTGGAACTGATTAGGATCACCAATAATTCTACTAGATACAATCGTAGCAGATTTAGCAATAATAAATGCTTGGATAGGAGTAGGGATACTAGTCCAATCAAAGTACCAAATAACATCAACGTATAGTGTTTCGTCTGTCCACACAAATGAATGAGCAGTTTTATCGTAAAGTTTGCCTTCACGATTAACACTATCTCTATCCATGTTCTGTGTATAGGAAGCATTCAAATCCATCTGAAGTATATTGTTAGGAATAACTACTTCATTGTTTGAATCTGGTGTAATCGGATAGTCGTATTCTTTATTAAAAGACCATCCTTCTGATTGTATTTCGCGTGACACTTCTCTTAGGGTGTTGAGTGCAATCGCAACGTCCGGGTTGGTTTGTGATTCAACTCTACTTTTAACAATTGATTGTGTCAAGATTTGACTACTAACAGTCTGGGAGATATTGATAGTATAAGTATATGTAACAGGGTCTGTAGCTGGTGATACCTCTACACCTGCAACGGCAATAGATGTACCGACAGCAACATTCGGACCACCAATATAGGTACCGACTGGGATTTCAGCTGTTGTAGTAGTTAGAGTAGTACCGGAAATAGAACCAGTAAATTTAGAAACTTCATTCAATACAAAAGTTTCGTCGCTTGTTAATGTTGTAACAGGAGCCTGACCAACTGACGCCAGGATCTGATTAACAGCTTGTAGCTCAGTGTTGGAGCCAGTAGTAGGGAAGGCCATAATGAGTATTATTCTCAATAAAGAATTAAAAAAAAGGAGCCCCCGAAAGGACTCCCATGTATATAAAAATCAGAATGCAGAAGGAGCAGAAGCACCAACATACAGTTCAACGCTAGCAGCAGGGTTCAGATAATCCGCACCACAGGCTAGGCGCCCGAGCATCACGTCACCTTGGTAAACCACGGATACGTCTCCACTGGTGACTTGCACCTGTGGACCGATTGCTTCGACCATACCGGCTGCTTCCTTCTGGAAGATCAAACCACAGGACTTAGCGCCGACTTCAGCAGCAGTACCATAATCATTGTTGATACCAGTAGAAGCACCAGAGGCATCTTCCATGGTTTCAGCAACGAAAGAACCAGTGTTACCAGGATCGGTTACACCAGTTGTACCGCCGTAAGCAGTACCATACTTACCCAGGAACGGAATGTTCATGGACTTGTAGATCTTGATACCAGCAATATCGATGATACCTTGACCGGACTGCAGAGCAGTGCCCTGAGCGTCACGGTTCACCAGGCCGTTGGAACCAACAGCTTGGATCAATTCATAGTATTGACGTGGGTTCAGGACGGCAACGCGGCCATCGCTAGAGACACCCTTCTCGTCAAGAGCAGCAGCTGCATCATAGAATGCAGACACCAGGTTAGCAGCAACATATGCATCAGAGTCATTAGTAGTTGCGCCAACACGGATCTGTGTACCACCTGGCTCAACATAGTTAGTTGCAGTGATAGGTGAAGCCTGACGTGCACCACGTGCAACAGCACGGAATGCAAGACGGTCATACTTCTCTGCCAATGCATAACCGATCTTACGTGAGATCTCGCTACGCAGGTCATAATGAGAAAGTACCTCGTCCAATTCATAGACGAAAGCAGAGCTGATCAACAGGTCATCAATTGTGATCGTCTTC
>VMHT01084253.1_pt1 | contig 13704 bp, 7 predicted proteins | sample 4693611 | NCBI WGS metagenome assembly VMHT01 (sample SAMN12280063, study PRJNA550983) | marine metagenome | isolation source: seawater sampled from same location over 5 years 0.02-0.2 micron viral filtrate | place: USA: collected off the coast of southern California halfway between the port... ... | reverse complement strand
ATAATATAATTAGACAAATTAGTGCACAATCTGGTTATAAGATTGTTGTATTCTCAGGTGGTCAAATGACTAAAGCAGAAGCACGAGCAAAAGGCGCTGTAATTAGGGGCAAGACGTGGTTTATTAACGGAAAGGCTGTAAGAACAGGTTCTACTAGACATGACGGTGGTTACGCTGCTGACATCCAGGTGTTTGATGGTAAGACTCAATTGAGCTCAGAGAACTCTGCACACTACCCACGATTGAGAGAGTTTGCTAGACTTTGTAAGGGGTTAGGTATTGAGAGCTTTGGTTCAGGTCCAGGTTATATGGGTGGTGACCATCACATTGACATTGCATTCAGTTCACCGACTCCAACAACCGGCTCACGTACATGGGGTACAGGTACAAGAAGAGCTACTACTCCGCAATGGTTGAAGGATGGCTTCGGCTTCTAAACGTCAATAACGTCTTCGTCCTTCTTATCAGCTTCTGGCTCTGGAGCCTTTAACATTGCTTCCATTAGCTCTTCACGAGACATTACCAACTTAGTTTGGTTATCTTGAATGTTAAGTTGCTGTTTGGCTTCAATATCCATTGTCTTAAGCTCTTTACGAGCCTCGTTATTAGCCTTATTAGCATGAATCTTCTGCATTGTCTCAATAGAGCTATTTGCCGATCTCATAAGCTCAGCCAAGGAAGCAACATCTCTATTCTCAGGTGCTGAAGAGATATAGTCTTTAACATTGTCTACAGCATCAAGTGTAGTATCAATAAGCTTTGCTGTCTTCTTAATAAGATAGTCTTCAAGATCTTCTACATCAGGAATCTCTTCTTTTGACTTCTGCTGCCTAGTAATGGAGTGATGCTGTGTACTCAACTGAGATAAGATGTCATCAACTGCACCGTCGACTTCATTACCACCGTTAGGATCAAATGCTGGATCATACTCTTCCATATACATATTTAATCTAATGGCATTACTTTGCAACATTTAGTTGATTATTGCATTCAATATGCCATAATAGAGTTATATGTTACTACAATTTGAAAAGACTCATGTAGACGCTGTTCTGCCTGGTAAGAATCATGATAGCGATACTGGTATGGATGTTACTTGTATCGAGGACTTTACTATTCCAGCTCGTGGCTCTGCTGTTGTTGGTGTTGGACTTAAGTTTGCTTTTATTCAGCCTGGATATTGGGTTAAGGTAGAAGGTCGTTCTGGTCTTGGCTTTAAGCATGGTATCATGCCTCATCCTGGTATCATTGATAGTGGCTATCGTGGTGATGCTGGTGTTAAGCTCTATAACCTTACTGATGAAGACTACGAAGGTAAAGCTGGTGATCGTATTGCTCAGTTTGTTGTTTATACTAACCATGATGTTATTGTAGTTGAAGGTGATGTAGTTGACTCTGATCGTGGTGAGAAGGGCTTTGGTTCATCTGGTAAGTAAGGAACTTATATATAATTAGATATGGTTGATTTTGATAAGATTTGGGTTGAGAAGTATCGTCCAGCTAAGCTTGATGATCTTATTCTTGACGAAGGCTCTCTTAGAGTTGTTAGTCAGTTTAAGGATGAGATTCCTAACTTGCTATTCGTAGGAAGTCCTGGTACTGGTAAGACTACTCTTGCTCGTATCATTGTTAATGATATTCTAGGTTGTAACTTCCTATACATTAATGCTTCTGATGAGTCTGGTATTGATGTTATTCGTCATAACATTACTAACTTCGCTCAGACTAAGTCATTTGATGGTGGTATTAAGGTAGTAGTTCTAGATGAGGCTGATGGTCTAACCCCTCAGGCACAAGCTGCGCTACGCAATACTATGGAGACGTACGCTAAGTACTGTCGCTTTATTCTTACTGCTAACTATAAGCATAAGATCATTCCTGCTCTTCAATCAAGATGTCAGTCAATCGATCTCAAACCTGAGATCAAACAAGCAGCTAAGCGTTGCTTCAATATACTAAAACAAGAAAACGTAAACGTAAGTGATGAACAGAAAATTAAATTTGGTCAATTGGTTAAAAGAACATTCCCTGACCTCCGAAAAACTATCAACGAGCTCCAAAAGTCGGTTGTTGATGGGGAGTTGTTTATTGATAGCAGCGGGAGTGACAGTGAACTTCTTAAGGCAGTCACGGAAGGACTCAAAGAAGACTCGATTAAGGTAAGAAAATATCTTATCGAGAACGAAGATCGCTTTCAAGGTGACTATGATACCCTTCTTGCTAACTTGCTAGACTATCTCTATGAGCAGCCTATTGATGAGTTCAAGAAGAAGCAGATGATTACTATCATTGCTGATCATCTCTACAAGTCTGCCTTCGTTGTTGATAAAGAAATCAATGCTTTTGCTTGTATTGTTGCTTTAGAATTAGCTCTTAAGGCATAAATATATGCATGAAGTTTAACGACTCCTTCGATAAATACATGAGCCTCTATAATGAGGCTAAGGAAGCTCCTAAGGGTAAGCATTACGATAAAGCTGGTAGACTTCAGTCTGGTGATGCTGACTCTGATGGTCGTGGGGGTCCTAAGTTTCGTTCTGACCCTACCTATAAGAATCCTAATGAGGATGAAGAAGGTAGAGAGTTCTTCTTTGGTTATGATATTGAAAATGTTCATCCAGTTGAAGAGTTTGTAAAAGCAAATTACAAAGAGGGTGAGTATGGGGCGTCTGTTGGTCATGGTGATGATGTAATGAATTACTTAAAAGTTAATGTTGATCTCGATGATGAGAGAGGTAAGAAACTTTTAGACATGATTGAAGATTGTGATGGTGAGGGTAATTTCGATGAGGATGATTACTTTGAGGATGAAGAAGGTAAGAAAAAGGGTCTCGATGGTAAAGCATGCTGGGATGGTTATGAGCTACGAGGTACTAAAAAGAAGGGTGGCAAGACTGTTGACAATTGTGTAAAGTCTTCTGATGAAGAGTCTTCAGAAGATAACGAGACTGCTAAGAAGATTGGTAAGGGAGCGTTAAAGGTAGCTGGTAGAGCTCTTACAGGTACTGCTAAGTTAGCTGGTAAGTCTGCTGTAGGAGTTGCTGATTTTGTTACTCATGGTGATTTTAGTGACACAGTCAACACAATCAAGAAGGCATACTTACCAGGTGATGCTGAAGATTGCGAGGCATGTGGTTGTTCTGATGAAGAATTAGAAGACTGTGAGACTTGCGGATGTGAAGAGAATCCAGAGTATGGCCACTTAGATGATACTTACTCTAACTACATTGATCAGTATGAAGCTGAAGATGGTGAGGTTTGGGACGCTGTTAAGACTGTTGTAGGTGGTGCTCAAGATGGTTCCTTAGGTGGTATGGATGTTACAGCTGGAGCTGCTGATACTTCTGGAGGTGTTACTGAAATAGAGGATTGTGAGACTTGTGGATGTGAAGATGCTGAAGCTGGTTGTGAATGTGGCAATTGTCCAGACTGCACTCCTAAAGAGGATAACGAATATGATACGGGTGAAGTGTTTGATACAATTTCTGATGATATTAAAGCTGGTATGACAATGGCTGAACTTATAGACGAGCATGGTGCTGATTACGTTAAGGAGTTTATGGAATATCTCGCTGTAAGTAAACGTGATAGACCTACTGCTAAAACAAACCCACGCCCACATGTCAATCGTAAGGTAGTCAAAAATATTAAGAATACACCTGGACCAGATCCAATTGAAGCTGAAGATGCTGAGTATGATATGGGTGAAGTGTTTGATGCAATTGCTGCTGATTTTGCAAATGGTATGACTAAATCAGAACTTGAGGCTAGATATGGTACTGATGCTGTTGCAAAGTTCATTAAGTATGGTGATGAAGATGGACTTACTGCCTCTGAAGATGGTGAGCGTATCGATAAAGATAAGATGAAGTGTAACTCACCTAAGCGTGGTGGTAGTAAGAAGTTTGTTGTTAAGGCTTGTGAGAATGGTAAAGAGAAGATCGTTCGCTTTGGAGATCCTAAGATGAGAATCCGAAAGAGCAATCCTAAAGCTCGTAAGTCTTTCCGTGCACGTCATAAGTGCGACCAGAAGAAGAGTAAGTTCTCTGCTGGTTACTGGAGCTGTAAGAAGTGGTAATATGAAATCTTTTAAAGAATTTTTTGAAGAGAACTTCAAGGACGGTAAGAAGAAAGGTAAGAGTAGACCAGGTCGTGTTAAGAAGGCAGGTGCAAGCTGTAAAGGTTCTGTAACTGAGCTTCGTAAGAAGGCTAAGAAGTATGGTGGTGAGAAAGGTAAGATGTACCATTGGTGCGCCAATATGAAGAAGGGTAAAAAGAAGTAATACATTTATTTTTACTTCTTGCTTGTAATTACTATACTAGTGATTAAATAAGTGTATGGTCAAAACACTTAATACTGAATTTCCAGTAGAACATTGCGATGATAATATTAATATCATCTATGTTGAGTCACTTAACAATGTATATAAAGACCTCTACCATGCTACTACTAATGGTGAGAAGTCAGTATTAAAGGCAATTGAAGAAGGTGATGATTATATTGTTGCTAAAACAGTACTTACTGTTGAGGGTGAGACTACTAAACAGTTAGTAAGAGTTGAAGAGGGTAAGACACCAAGAGTATGTCTTAATGATAGCCTTTATAGTGTTATTGAAGAGACTAAGAAGGCTGCTGAGGAGAAGATTGTTGAAGAGGAAATAGCTGCCAAGAAGGCAAAGACAGAAGCTGTTACAAATCTTATTGTAGGTGCTCTTGATGAGCAAGTTAAAGCTGTTCAAGAGAAGGCCAAGTTAAACTTTGATAAGGTTGTTGAAGAGAGTAAGAAGAGAGTTAGGGCGGCAAAGAAGAAGCCAGTAGCTGTAAAGGCAGATGTTCAACAAAAAGAAGAAGTTGTTGTTGAGCAGGCTAAACAAGAGCTTGAGAGGGTTGAAGAAGAGATTGCTGAAACAAGTAAGTATATTCAGCATCAGGTTATGGAAGATTATGAACCTGAGAAGGGTGATAAGAGCTTCCAGAGTGATATGAAAGCTCTTAAGTCTGAGTTAGAATCAAAGATTCAGAACCTCTTTGATAATCAGACAAGAGACATTCGCAAGATTGCTGAGATGTCTTCTGGTGGTGGTGGTAATGAATCTCGCTCTATTCAGAATGCTACTGACATTGCTACTTTGAGTGCTGATGTTGGTGAATTTAGTAATGTAACAACTAATCTTAAAGAAAACTTCCAAGGTTATATTGCTCTTCTTTCACCTGTATACTTTGGTGGTAGTGCTACTACTTTTGATATTCCACTTGAGCAGGTTAATACTTACCTCGATCTTGAGCTTGAGGTTTACGATCCAGGTGGTGAGTTTGATTACCGTGTAACTAGTATGAAAACAGCTAATGCTGAAGGTTATGAAGGTACTGGAGCTAATGGTTCTCCACTTGTATTCTTACTTGAAGGTCTTGAAATTACTTCAACAGCTAATGTTCGTGTATCATTGAGCTTTGACCCTGATGATGACGGAGGTAGATTAGAAAGTAGACTTCTCTTTAATCGTCATGGTGGTATTCCTCTTTCTGGAACAGACTTCTCTATTGAAGCTTCTGCTATTGCTATGGAATCCGGTGCTGATGAGGATTACGCTTATACACCTAATATTCAATTCTTCGTCGGTGATACAATCGACACTAACGGACCTGGTGACGCTGGTAAGGTTCGCTTTCAAATCAGAACAGATGTTCCAGGTACAGTGACTGTGAACGAAATAGCAATGTTTATTCAGAAGTAACATTGATTTAACTTTAAACTATATTAAAATCTAACATATAACATTATGGGACAAATAAGAATATTCTCCGATACTAAAACTGGTAAGGTAACCTTTGATGGTTCTACAATTTCCGATAAAGAGATTGGTTCAGTTGAAGCCTTACCACACCCAACAGAAAATGGCCGTATAATTATTAGATCAACACGTATCCTTAAGCGTAGTTCAACTACTAACTTTCGTGTCTTTTTGAAGCGTTTAAGAGCTAGTCGTGTTCAAAACGAGGCAGGTGAAACATTAACAGAAGCTCCGTATAATTATACAAGAGATCAAGTTGTTGACTATTTGAATCAGCAGTTTAGAACTCCCGTTGTTACAGAATACTTCGAGTATAACCCTGTATCAGATAGACTTGTTGCTCAGAGAGATGTTCAGGTTGATAAAAATGGTTTTTTCTTAGGTGATAAGCATAAGATGGCCTCTGGTGGTTCAAACATTTACTTTGAAGACCTTGACAACAAGGCTAATTCATACCCTGTATTCGGTGAAGTTCTTGACCAGTCCTTAGCAATTAACCAACAGCCTGGTGCAGGTGTAACTAAGCCAAAGAGCCGTATTTTCCAAGACTTCGATCCGGTTAAGCTCGGTGGTGATCCTGTTACTGGCACTGCTATTGACTATGATGGTGATAACTACTTCCCATTCAATATTAGTGGTCAAGGTATTACTACTGTTACCGGTGAGTCTATTTCCTCTTCACAGCAATTGAAGTATGAGATTGTTGTAAATGGTATTTCTGTTTATGTTCAGTATCTCTCTCCTGGTGCTACAGCAGCTGATACTCCTATTACATGGTACTTCGATCAACCACTTGACATTGAGGCAGGCACAACTCTTCGTGCTACAATTTATAAGATCTCTATTCAGAATAACCAAGAAGTTATTGATGGTATTCTTAAGGTTAACGAAGGTGATGCTACACCAACACGTTACCATACACAGGTGCTTGCTCGTCTCTTTGATGATAAAGAGATTGCTCTTCAAGAAGATCTTAACGGGCTTTCAACTGGTTCAGTATACAAAGGTGTTTATGACGCTACAGGTACAGGTACACCAGCTCTTCCAACAGGTACAGATGCTACTGGTGACTTCTATCGTGTTACAGCTCCTAATGCTTTGAGCGGTTATAATACAGGTGATATTCTTATTTACAATGGTACAGAATATGACCACATTCCACAAGCACAAGTAACTCAATCAGACATTAAGTTCTCTGGTTTGCGTATTTATGACATTTATGTAAAAGCTAGCTACAACGGTGCTGTTCAAGATGGTTCTATTTTGTATCCTTTCAATAATATTGAAACTGCTATTGCTTCTGCAAATGATGGTGATCAGATTTATGTTGAAGGTTCATTTGAAATTGCTGATGAGATTGTAATTCCATCAACTAAGTCATTGTTCTTCTATGGTTCTGACGACGCTGCTATTTCTTATACTAATTACGCTACTACACAGAATGGCTTGATTAAGTTTACTGGTACAGATTATTCTAAGCAGTTTAAGTTCGTTAACATCGACTTCAGTAATGCTGGTAAGTTTGCTCTTGACTTTAGTATTGCCAATAAAGTTGAGATTGTTGACTGTAAGTTTACTAATAACGGTTGGAGTGGTAGTGGGTTATCCCTTACTGATGCTGAAGCAGGCGCTGTATTGGGTTATGACTCAGATGCTAGTTCGCTTCAGGCATTCTACGCTGCTGAATGTTCTGACGGTGGTGCTATTTCTATTAGCAATACTGTTCTTGTTGAAATTACTGATAATACAATTAGTAACAACAACGCCGGTGTTAAAGTTACTGATAGTGGTTTTGTAGGTGATACTCAAGGATTTGGTTTCCTCGCTCGTAACCAAGTTTATAATAACGTTTCAGTAGGTATTGAACTTGAATCAAGTACAGGTGATGCTCTTGCTGGTAATCGTAACTTTACAATCTATAACAACGCTGTAAACAATCACGGTGATGATGGTATTAAGGTTAAAGGTGGTTTCGATAATACACTTTCACTTGGCGTTGCTAAAGGTAACTGGTGTGCTGGTATTGAACTTGCTCACGTATCTAACATGCGTGTTCGTGACCTTGACTTAGATAACAATAACCGTTCAGGTCTTAGAGCGTCAGGATCTACTTCTCACCTCGCATCGGTTCAACTCGAAGGTGATACTATTGCAGATGGTGCGACCTTTATTGCTGAGCTCTTTAATATTCAAATTCACAATACACAGTTAGGATCAAATGCTGTTAAGAGTGGTCTTCTACTTAAACAAGAACTTGGTAATATTACAGGTACAGCTGCTGTCATTAAACTTGATAACCTCGGATTTATTGAACAGGATTACGCTATTGATGTTGAATGTGACCTTGACAATCTTGACCTTGTTATTGGTGACTGTGAGTACATTAAATCGAGAATCAAATCTGTAAGATTACAAGGTAGTGGAAAATATAGTGAGCTTCCGTTTAGTACCTTTACAGTAGATACACCATTTGCTGACTTTACTAAGGATGATGTTGCTAAGACTATTTCTATTCTTGACGGTCAAAATGGTAAGGTTATTAACGTTTATGATATTAACTCAATTCAAGCTGTAAACAACGGTCAAAATTTCGATATTATTATTAGGAATTCAGATAAGATTCAACTTAAAGGTCTTACTGAAGATCGTATGTTTATCGATGGAGTTGCACAGACAGGAACAACAAACGATGCTGTAAATGCTCTTAATGCTTTGTTCACAGAGACAGAAGGTTCATCTCCAGACCCTGTTACTACTCCAGTAGTTAATGAAGAAGGGGAAACAGTAGCTGTTACAACAGGTGACAAGACTATTAATCCTGTAGGTGATGATCTTTATGCTGGTGATTCTTCCGGTTATAATCACGGTTATGTTTTTGCTAATACTGGTATTGATCAAGGCGGTGAGCATTACACCTTCCAAATTCGTAGAGAAGGTATCATCGGTATGGGCTTCCATAAAGCTGAATCTACTGGTATTTACGCATTGAGTAGTTTAGGAACTGGTTCTGGTAATGGTAACAATGGTTATCATTGGTCAACTTGGTTCCACCCTACACCTAATGGTCCATGGACATATTACGGAGAAGCCGCAAATCAAACTTCTATCAAATCTGGTTGGTATAACTTTAAGAATACTGGTACTGGTGCTGATTGGTTGGCAGATGAAAATGTTCTTATGAAAGCCGGTATGGATGAAAATGGTCATCTCTACCTTTCTTACTATAACGTTGATACAGAGCAGTTTGAGGAAATTTCTAAGAAAAACAGTGCCTCAGTTGAAGGTGATGTATTCCACCTTGTAATTAAGTTCGGTGATCGTAATGTTAGATTGTTCGATACACCTAAGGTGCATTTAGCAGCTGAAGTAGATTCAGGTACAGCTCCGTTGGGTGATGATACAGTTCTTCTCTTCGGTTCTGCTACTGGTAACTTGAATGATGGTATTTCAATTACTGATGCTGATGATAATAATGACGGCTTTGTTACAACTGCTTCAATTAGCGCTGCTGGTCAGTTCTTCGAATTTACCCAATTAGGACAATATAGTGCATGGGCAGGTTTGGTTAATGAAGATGATTTCTCTGCGACTACTATTCAGTCTGAAATGAATTCTGCATTGAGTTCTAATAACGATGCTTACTTCTATGCAGGTGGTTATATCTTTGATAATCGCGACAGCTGGCAGCCATATGGTTTGACAGATGATAATGGTTCTTCTTCTAACTTTAGCTTCACACAAGGTGTTGGTTATAGTCAGCAAGGAAATACACACTTCCGTATTGGTATTAGACCTGATGGTAAGATTGGTTATTGGCAATCAACTGACGGTACTAACTTCGTTGAAGCTGCTAGATCAGTTAATACTGTTCCAACAGACCAGGTACTTAAATTCCTCTGGAAGGGTGATGATGCTAATGCTGAGCTTACATCCCTTACTACTGGTACATTGTCTTCAGCCCCTGCTCTTACATACTATGCGATTGAATCTCCAGATGGTGTATGGCACTATCCATTGTTTGCTACAGCGGAAGAAGCTAATTACTTTGATGCTAATTTAGCTCAGCCATCAACTGGTAGTGGAACACATCATACACATGTTTATGTTGATGATCTTTCTTATAACACATGGTATATGCCTGATAATGGTGGCAACATGAGCTCATCTGTAGCACCTACTTCTACAACTCAATACTTATCCGCTGTTAATTGGAACTATGTTGCTACTGGTGCTGATTCAAATTACGCTCCAGCTGCTTTCAACCAGTCAGTTAGTGTTACAGAAGGTCAAGCATTGAACCTTCAGATTGTCCCAGCAGGTGCAACCTTTACTACTCAGGTAGTTGGTCTTCCAAGTTGGGCTACATACTCAGCTCCAATGATTACTGGAACTGCTCCATTTGTTCCTTCTGATGATATTAATCTAATTCAAGTTAATAGAACTAATGCTTATGGTACATCAAATGGTACTTTAACATTGACAGTTGCTAATGATGCTGCTGCATCAGCTATTGCTGGTGGTACAGTTGTTGGTGGTTCTAATACAAAGGCTCCTAATGAGATTCTTCCACATGGAAATGATGCTTTGATTGAATGGGATACAGATCTTAGCCCAGGTCAAGAAATGGTATATACAGTACCTTCCGGTACCGGTGGTCTCGCACCTTCAATTGGTATTCTTTCACCTACAGGCATTAACAATTTGTCAGACTATGATCCAAGTGTTGATACTTTAGGTCAAGGTGGTACTAGTGCTTCACCTGGTAATAACTTCGCTTATCGAACTCAGTGGGCACTCCGTTATGTTACATTTGGCGGTTATCTTGGACCAGGTAATAATACTGAGAAGTATCTTTTAACTGGTTGGTCAGATAACTCAACTATAGCCAATAATGAAGGCTACATGCGTAATGTTGAGCTTAAGCTTGAATATGGTACTGATGGTTATATGAGACTTTACAGGGCAGGTGTTCTACTTAAAACATCAGCTAATACATTTAGCGGTGCGCAGACTATTTACTTTGCAGGCTTCGATGAAAATAATAGCCTTTACGTTCCTTCTAATCTAGTAATTAGAGACACAGCCTTTACCGGTAGTGCTATTTCGGGTTGGACACACCTTACAGGTTCTGGTGGCTTATCTGCTTCTGATATTCTCGGCGAAGGTTCTGCTGTTCAGCTTGATATTGACTTGCAGGATGGCGAGCGTCTAGTATTTACTAAAGAGTGGGTAGAAGCAAACATTCTTCCATACATGGCTCAGGATGAAGATAGTTCTGACTCCGTTGCTGGTGAGCAGAGCGTTTATCTTGGTGTATTGAGAGACAATGCCGATGTAACAGATGGTATTAGTCATACAGACTTTGAAGTTGGTTTCGAATGGTTTAATAACGATGCTACTAGAGCTCAAAACAACCACAGACTTAAAACAATTAGCTCTGGTGTGCAATATGCAAACGTCGGTATTGGTTCTACTACAGCTTCTGTATACGATTTTGCCTTTAATAGTAGAGGTGGTGTTGTTGAAGCACTTGCTGCTAGTGAGCTCCGCGATGTAGCTGCTACTGAACCAAGTCTTGCAAATCTCGGTATATGGCAACAGTCAGTTACTAATAGCACTTTTGCTAATGGTGAAACAGTTAGCATTGTTATCGGTACAAGATTTGGTAAGGCCGGTCTTAGTAATACTGGTGTATCTAAAGCAAATGCCCCTTTAACAAGTAATGAGTTTAATGTTACAGAAGATACCTTTAGCTTACCATTGTTCAACGGTGCGTCTGGAAGTAGTATTACTTTGAATGCTGGTCAGACTTATAAGTTCTACTTAGGTGATAGTTCAATTGAATCTACTGATGCTTTAGGTATTGCTCTTGTTAGTGATAATTCTGATTACACTACTGGTGTTACAGTAGTTGGTACACCTGGTACTCCTGGTGCATATCTTGAATTTGCTATTCCAAGTGATGTACCCCCAATTAAGTTCAAGTGGACTTCTGGCGGTGTTGATTATTATGTTAATGCAACAGTTTCAGGTTCAACTTATGTTACTTCAGTAACAGGTGTTACTCCTGAAGGTCCTAATAGTAACTTCACTGGTACATTGATTGATGCAGGTACACTTGGTTGGTTATCAATTGATGATGATCTTACAGCCGGTCAACGTATTGTTCTTGACTCTGCATTTATTACAGACTTACATGCTGCAATGCCAGATTATAGTATTGCATGGGTTGGGTTGAAGGCTTCTAACTGGACTAATACATCGCAACCAACTGGTGCTTTCTTTGGTATGACTGCTATTAGATTCTATAAGACAAGTAGTGCTATTGGTGAAGGTGGTATTCGTATTCTTGGTTATGCCAATGGTGGTACATCTAACCAGGTCTATACAGCATCTCTCACTAATGCTCAAGCATTTATTGAAATTACAAACTCTGGTAATAACATAAGAGTTGGACATACTGCTTCATCTTCTTATGATGCAACTACTGATACTTACGGTAACTGGGATGCTAACTCCAAGGTTCAGACAGGCGAGCAAGGTTATGGCATTACAACAATTGAGCCACTCTTCTATTGGGATGCTATTACTGGTAATACTACTGGTTTTGATTACTCCGACGTTGATTGGACTGGTATGTCAGAAATTGCTATTCCTACACCACCAGCAACTAATGCAACTAGTTGGGACAAGGCTATTGACTTTAGTGGTTCTAACGAACACCTTAAACAAGTTAATCCTATTACTCAAGCACAAGCTCTGAGATTAGGTGGTTATGGAGTTGCTGTAGCTAATAACTCTGATTCTACTAAGACTGCTGATAGTGGTTTTAGTTTCCCATGGGCAACTGCTATAGTATTCAGAATCGATGGTAATAACAGTAACCAACATATCTGGAACATGGGTTCTGGTGCCGGTAACAATGATAAGAACATTTATTTAAGAATGGCCGCTGACAGATCCCTTTACTTCGGTTGGGGAAAAGGCTCGAATAACAATGAATGTATAATCCATAACTATCTACAAACTAATGCAAGTACATGGTACGGAGTTTATATCGCTTTCAAAGGTGGTAGATTCAATTCTGGAAACCTAACAGATGCTAATTTAGCTGATGCTTTTGACATAAGATTTCTAACTTCAGGTAATTGGAACTACAATTTGAATGTTAACAAATCAACAACTGCTAACTGGACAGCTGGCGGTAACAACGCTCGTACAGACAACACTATCAATGGTGACTTCACTATTGGTGGTCGTGGTAGTAACAGAAACTTTCATGGTAAAGTAGCCTCAATGGTTACAACTACTTTGAAGCGAAATGATACTATACCAAATGATGCTGAAATCTTGAAGATGGTTACTGACCCTGTTGGTTGGGTAACTGACTATAAAGTAGGAAACACTTACAGATATCCTAATACAACATCTAACTATACTAACTTCCAAGTTGGTGATACTCAGCCAGCATACGCTACTCAAGTATGGTTGATGGGTGATGGTGCTTTGGACTCTTACTCTAATGGTATTAGAAACTATGTTCAAACTACTGAGCAGAACTATACCAAGATGCAGTTTAACAGCATGGCATCAAATGATATTGAAACTGTAACAATCTTAGGTCTTACATAAGAGACCTTTAACCCTTAACAAAAGGAAAGCCGCTCTTCGGAGCGGCTTTTCTGTTATTTCTTTTTGGCTTTTTTAACTACTTTCTTACGAGGCTTCTTTCTATTCTCTATAAGAACAACCTTCTTTTCAGGTTTTCGTTTAGCAGCTTTTTTTGTAGTCTTCCTAGTAGTCTTTTTAACTACCTTCTTAGGTGATTTAACCTTCTCTACCTCTTGCTTATTTTTATAATATTCAACAAGAAATTTAGGCAAAGCCTTTAGTGGGTTTCCATGCTCTTTA
>VMHT01030358.1_pt1 | contig 13705 bp, 4 predicted proteins | sample 4693611 | NCBI WGS metagenome assembly VMHT01 (sample SAMN12280063, study PRJNA550983) | marine metagenome | isolation source: seawater sampled from same location over 5 years 0.02-0.2 micron viral filtrate | place: USA: collected off the coast of southern California halfway between the port... ... | reverse complement strand
GGAAGAGGCTGCCGTCGAGGAAGAGGCTGCCGTCGAGGAAGAGGCTGCCGTCGAGGAAGAGGCTGCCGTCGAGGAAGAGGCTGCCGTCGAGGAAGAGGCTGCCATCGAGGAAGAGGCTGCCGTCGAGGAAGAGGCTGCCGTCGAGGAAGAGGCTGCCCCTGAAGTAAAGATCAATCCTAACTTTGAGGACAACAATCTAAAATCCGTTACCGTTGATGCGGGATCACGAGGCCAGTTCACCCTGTCGCTTAACAAGGACAATAATATTGAAGTTGCAGACAACGTAACCGCCCCCGAGCAAGTAAAAAAACCTGAACCATTAAGGCGAGGGTGGATGCCTTCGCCAAAGGAGTTGAAAAGAGAGCAAGAGAAAGAAGAGGCTGCGGGGGAGAGAAAAACTTTAGAACAAATTAGAGAAAGGTATCGAAAAGCTCGCAAAAAAGCTGAAAAGAATTATTCCGAGCAGCTTGCAGCTTACAATAACTATCAGAATTTTCTTAAAAGTGGGAGAAACCCCGGAGCAGTTCTCGCGACTATCATCGGGGCTAAAGAAGTTAATCGTATTTCTAAAGCTCTCCGCGACGGCAAAAGCCAAGAAGATATTTTAAACGACAAAGGTTTATCTAAGTTGTTTGGCATCACCGAGGATACCCCAGTCGCGCAACAACAGCAAGACGGACCACGAGCCACGGCTCGTTTTGTCGGCAGAGCCGAAGAAGTTAAACTAAATGTTGACGCTAGGTTTGAAGACGGAGGAGTTAGGGAAGCAACAATTTTAGGCACAACGGACAAAGTAACTTTCAATAAAGATCAAGTGTCGGTGGACGCCGACGGCAACCCAGATTCTAATTACATACTGGATTCTGTTGAGGCAGACTTTATTCGGATTTCTAAAGACGGCAAATTCACCAACCGACAGTTAGCTACTAGAAGAGCTTTTGTGAGTGACATCATCAGTTACAGCAAAGATCGAGAGACCAAACCTAAATCTTATTTGATTGAGAGCATCACGAAGGGGGATGATGGCAATACTATAATAAAAGCGTACCCCCCAAGCCAATTTGGAAACCAGAACCCCAAGCTAGTCACACTCAAACCTACACAGAACTCTCGTATCAAGGTAGTCGGCAGCAGGAGAAACGAAACATTCCTAGCTGCTCTCGAAAAAGCTAAACAGAAAGCCGAAGCCGAAGCCGCAGCCGAGACCGAGACTAAGAACTACCGGGCAAATACTTCTATGTTCATTAGGTCTTTTAACAGGCTAAGGACAAGTAAAAAAGAAGGAGAGGGAGCTTCCGAGAAAGAAATCTATGACCTCCTCAAGCCGGACGAGAAAATTATCTATGATAAGATAGTCGAAATGGCTAAACTCAGAGGACCGTTTATGCAAGCAGAGGAGACGTTTAAGCGCGAGACAGCCCCTCTACTACAGAAGCTACTGGCCTCCAATAACGCAGCTAGGAGAGTCAATACAAAAAAATTAGTCGATCGTATCCTCGAACCAAAAAAAGTCCGAAGGACAGGTTTAACTGTATCAATCACAGGAAAGTTTGCGGATGTGAAAACTTCTGTGGAAGACTTTGTAGACATAACAGAAGATACCCCTAAGACATCCACGGAGTGGAAATCAGGATACGGGGGTGCAGAAACCTCGACAAATAAACCAATCGCTTTTGGTTTAAAAGCGTCAGATAATGTGCTGCTTGAGGAAGAGAAAAAGGATTACACCGACGAAGAAAAGAAGAAACGGTCTAGGGTGCGTTTTGTAGAATACATCGTCGAACAGATCAAGAGTGGATACCGATACAACTCAGGCACATCCTCAGAACAAAACAGATACCCGCAGGATCTAGCTGATTCAGGGATTTTAAAACCCACCCCCGCCAAACTGGGGGCGATAAACAGAAGGGTAGAACAGGAAATCGAGGCTAGATACCCTACGGTTGAGCCTGATCTAAGGCTTAAAAAAGGTCAAACTGTAGAAAGAGAAGTACCAAACGTGATGAAGAAAGACGCGACAGTAACTGTCCGCGTTTTGAATTCAGAGTCTAAAACAGTCGCTTTTAATAACGACGTAGTGGCGATGGCGTCTGCCATAGCCGATGGGTATGACGTAATACTGAGCGAGAAATTCATTCATAAAGGTGAAGGGAAACCACCTAAAGGCAAACTGAGAATAGACCAGATTAACCCTGCTTTTAAGAAGTATTATCAGAAAGCAAGTAAGAGCTACATATTTCAAAAAGTCGCCCCCACCTATGTTGACCCGTTTGAAAAATACGCAACTAAAGGAACGGGAGGCAAGCAAGAGATAGTTTTAGCGGAAAAAGGAAAGACCAAGGCTCAGGTCATGCTCGATAGGTTAGATTCCCACACGCCGATCCAGCCAGAGCAGACACTTGATAAAAAATCCCAGAAACTGACGCAGTATGCCGATACAGTTGAAACTCTTGTGTTAAGACAAAAAACACAAGAAGAGTTTAAAACCGAAAAACAAAAAAGCGAAAGGCCACAAGTCGCAGAAGAAGCAAGAGTCAGTGATGTCACCTTATTCACGAGAGATGCCGATGTGGTAACAAAAGGAACTCCCGGTGTACGTATCACACTGCCCGAGGCGATATCTTTAGCTGGAACTTACGTGGGAAAAGCTATCAGCCCAAATGGTAGACATTACATAATACAAGAATCGGACCCCAACCTCGTTCAAAAATTAGAAAAGTTGGTTAGGCTCCGCGTCGAAAAAGAATTTTCTTCGGCATATATCCGAGAATCTCTAGGCAACTCCGTTAAGATATCTACTAAAAAACAACAGCTAGAGTATGACTACATTGAAGTCATAAATAAACTAATAGGTCTAAAGGTAAATAACTTCAACCTTATCAAAGATACGGGTTTTAGCTCCTATGCAAAAGACGAAGAGGGTAAAGACTCAACCCGAGAAGAAAGGCTGAAATCATTTCTAGTTGATGTTTACTCTGATTACAAAGAGAGCGGACTAACTTCTAAAACCACTTTTAACGATACTTTGGTTAGTGCGATAGTAAGTCGAGAAGTATCCGCTGTAGCTAAAGCTGCTAAAAATATCCAGTTTGGATCAACGAGTATCCCCCGGGGCGATCTCGTCTCCATCGACCCGATTCTCGATGCCCAGATAGGAGTGGGGGCGGATATTCTTGGTATAGCCTACAACGAATTCGGGCAAAACCAACCTGAACAAGTGAGCAAAATAACAGCACCGACGGAAGTAGGGGGGAGTACCCCCGTAGAAGCGGACCCCGAGACCAACCACCTTGCCGCCCTCTTCAATTTCTTCGATGGCCGTGCTGAATTTGATAGATTGTCGGGTATGTCGGTTAGTGTTAGTAAGGTGATCGCACCGGAAGCAGATGCTACTACGGACGACCTATCTAGGGGTATGGTTGGGGCACAAGAAATGGTGGGGGAGATAAAACCCGAAATCCAAGTGTATACCGTCGGATCTGTTTTGGCTGAGTCTCCTGTCTACGATGCTGAATCGACAAGCGATTCGAGTGTAGTCATAGAAACTGGAGACAAGATTCAGTCCTTCAACGTAACTGATGCGGACGGAAACACTAAGACCATAAATGCTTCTGACCTCACTCCTACCGAAATAAAAGACGTTGTGTTTGGGTCAGGCGATTATAGTAACGCTAAAAGTTTTACTGTTAAATTTGTGAAAAAAGGAAAAGCAGAAAGACCCCACACTTCTACACAAATTGATTACACCACGGCGATAGATCTTAAAACGAGGCAAAATTCTGCGGAGCAAAAAAGAAAAGCTCTTCTTGAAGACAAGTATGGAACAGTTTTTACGGCTGTACAAACAGCAATGGGTGATCTTGAAGTGGCTGCGGGGGCAGACCTATTTGTTCGCGGATTCTTAAATGAGATCGCACAAGATGAAGCTGCCTTAACCTCTTTTAAAGAGGTATACGCCTATTTCTTAGGGGCCTCGACCGGGGAATCCTATGATATAAATAGCCGCGAGGTTAAAGAATTAAATGCTGATAACATTGAATATGCCTTATCAGATATGTTGGAGGGTATGTCAACAGTGTCGGTGGATAACGATCAAGCATCTGCCATTTCAAAACTAAAATTCTTCCAAGATCTAACCAACAATTTTAATGGAGAACTAGGCGACGATACACCACAATCTTTAACGAAAGCAGCCGCGCCGGTCAGACTACTGCTGAAGTCTATCCTTGATGCATCTATCGCAGGATACAATGGGGCTGATGTGTCTGGAGCTTTCGGGGAGTTTAGCACGGCTCGTATAGCACCAAACCCCCGAGGATATAAAACTAGAAGAGCAGCCGACGCCCAAAGGGTCGCCGATGAAGAGTTCTTTTTTACTATTGTGGAGCCTTTTCTGGAGGAAGCCGGGGTCAGCGAGTTCTCGGGGCTACCCGACCAACTCAAAGACTTCGTTGTAAACGAAGTAAGTAAGCGAGTAATTAAGACTCTTGGCCGAAACATCGTGTCAACCATCAGGGATGCGAAGTCCCGATCAATGACCAAGGCCGAGCAGGACGTAGCCGAGAAGAGTAACATACAAGAGGCCAAAGCTCTGGGACTGAAGTCAGGAGACCCCGAGTCAGTTAAAAGGGCACTCAAAAATATTGTTAACAATGAGGACTACCCCCTCTACCTTCAGGCCACCGCAAAAGCCTTACTGGACTCCGAAGTAACTTGGGCCGACACCAAGTTCGAGATGGGGTCTTATGACGGAAGAGCAGACTTTGTGGGACGATATAATGCCGAAACCAACACTGTGTCTCTGAACCTTCGCGGATCTAACGGCAAGTCACTCGCAAGTGTTCTTATCCACGAGTATCTCCACGTTATGACTTACAAAACTATAAACGACCCGTCTGGCGCTACTAGCCCCGTCGTTTCTAGTCTGAGAAAGTCCTACGAAGAGATCAGAGATTTGTATGAAAAAGCAGATCCAAGATCTCGTAGCTTGGAGATGGATGAAGGCTTGTCTAGCCTAGACGAGTTTGTGTCCTACTTTTTCACGAGCAGCACGTTCCAGATCCAGATCAAGAGACTCGCCGCCGAGGTGGGTGACACCGTGGCCGAGAAGAAAAATTTCTTCCGCCGGGTTATCGATTCGATATTAGATATTATTGGTATCTCTAAGGCTGACAGACGGACCACTAGAGTGTTCGACCAGTTGGTAGATATGCTTAACTACTTGCCTAAAGGCGAGCCGTTCCGTCTTAGAACGGAGTTCGCGAGGGCGGCCAAGCAAGCTAGGGAACAACTAGAGCGCGAAGAAGAACCTCGCCCTAGATTTAACGAGCCTACCGAGGGACTCGCGCCAATGCCAACCGCCCCCGTGGCTGGTAGCGATGTGGCCCAACGGCCTTCTGTTTCGTCCCCACAAGATCCAAACTATCGGACTATAGAACCCCTAGACACAGAGGCTCAGAAAGTTGAGACACTTAAATTAGTTTCACGGATAAGACAGCTAGGGTCTGTCCCTGCCGAAGTTCCGGTAGTGGTTGATTATGACTACCCGCACTCCTTTGCTATCGAACCGTCGGGAGTCATGGTCATCAACCCCGAACGACACCTGAATGATCTTTTAAATCTAGATATCGAAAGTGGGACACCAGCCCACGATCTATTCTTGGAGGCCGCCCTAGATGAAGAGATGGCACACGTTGCTGACATTAACTCTTTGTCTGAGGAGGAGATTACGGAATTTGCTAAGAGCTTGACTGATGAAGAGTTAACTCGGATAGGAGAAAAGTATTTTGATAATCCGAAATACGAGCTACCCACTGACCCCGCCGACAAAGCAGACGCCGTTAGGCTCCTAGCTTCTGAACGCTTACGGATGACTTTCCAAAATGTTATTCGCGGCAAACAAGGAGATACAGAGAGTGTCATAGCTTACCTCAAATCTTCTGACAAAACTAAGACGATAGAAGCAGCTTACTTTGACCGGGCTTTGTCCAGCTTGAGATACAAAGCGAGGCTGAGGGCACTATCTCCGAAAGAGAGAGGTTTGATAAATCAAATGATCGACGAGCGGAGACGCATGGCTCTCAACTACCGATCTCCTAACCCGTATGCTACGCAAGGAATTAGCGGAGAAGCTCTAGAGAGAAACGTAGAGATCTTGTTGTCGCAAGCTAAGGTAGAACCCGAGGCCGAACTCGAAGAAAAAGCTAAGGAAATAGCCAAAGCTAAAGAAGAGAAAAGGAGTAGCAAGCCGAAGGTAGAGTTCGCAGACCAGAACGAACACTACAATTTAAATCTTGAAGCCCCCGTCACTGAAACTCTGTCTGGGGATTTCCTGACCACGTTCAATCTCACCCTCGCGGCCCAAGAGGCCCAAGATATCTTGGGCGGCACAGTGGAGTCAACAAGGAAGAGAAAAGTTGAACTCTTAGTTGCCCACTACTTATCTGACTTACCGGAGGGCGCAGGAGTATCTGCTTCTGTTATTGGTGGCGTCGGAGCTTCCACCCTTGATGGGGCAAAAGAGCCGACAGTCCGCGTTGACATCTCAACTGATAACGAAGCTGCTTTAGACCAAGTCCGGTCTAGAATGTATGCTCTGGCTTCCCTCCTAGAACAGCAAGAACTTCACGAGATCGAAGAGTTGTATGTTCTCGAAGGAGTAGACATAGAGTATGGAGTCAAAGAGGGAGGGTTTGAAGACCAACCCGCAGGAGTTATCAAGCTCGACGCCGGAGTCAATCTTCTCCCTGAAATGTTAGATCCCCTTGTCAAACAAAGTGGGCTGGGTGGCTACACTTTCGCGGGACAAGAAATCTTAATCTATAACACCGATGACAACCCTGAGCAATTTACCCCGAAGTTTGGGGCTATCACTAAAACTATAACCAAACAATTCAAATCCGATGACATCAAAGAACCTATCACAGATGTTCGACAAACTAGCGTCAGACTTAGGCGTACCAGTAAAGAAGGTGACAGTTCCAGAGGGATCACGAGCTACGAAGAAGGTTACCTTCCTGATGGGGCTGAGACCGCAGGAGAGGCAGGAGCCGCAGCCGATGCCCGAGTCGCAGTTGCCCGAAACATCCTTAGAAACACTGGAGGAAGAATCACAAACCCCGTAGGGACACAGAGACTTCTCTTTAGTGGAGCCGTCTTGTCTCCCGAACGACAAGCCCTACTTACAAAGTTAGCTGAAATCTATGATGAGCTACCTGATAGGGACGACTCGGCACAGACCAGACAAGCGTATGACAGCCTTATCAAAAAGACTAAGACTAAGTTTAGTAATCTATTTGGTAAAGGTCGTGGTAAAATAAAAGTAATTATCACCGAAGGCGACCCCTACGCAGATCAAGAAAGTCTGGTAAATGACATTCGGAATGGTCAGATAAAGATTCAGAGAAGTAACTTTGATCCAAGGGACACCCACCCGATGTATGCGGTTGTTGATGGAATAACCGCTGTTGATGAGTCGGATGCGGAAGTTTCCATAAATGGAGATGAAGCACTCCGCACATTGTTCCGGTTCGCGCAGCACGGGATTACTGGCTCTGTTTCGCCCGAAGGTGCTTATACCCACCTTGTATCCATGTTCTCTGACGGAACCCGAGAAGGCAGAATGGCTGCGTGGGCAACCGCTACGGAAATAAGATCCGAGGAAGCCTATAAAAGGTTCGGCCCAGAGAACGACAAGAAGCCCGGTGAAGTGGGGTATATTCCCGTCGCCGAAAGAAAAGGACCACCTGTCAGAAAAGTAGCCCTCCTTCCGTTGGGTTTTGCGAAGACAGGTAACGAAGCTGTAGATAGCGGACTAGACAATCTCGCTAAGTCTATAAGTAAAGACAACTCCGACCTCTTGAGGGGTAGTTATAAGACTAAAGAGAAAGCTGAAGCACCCGCTGAAGCACCTGCGGAGACCACCCCACAAGGGCCAGCACCACTGCCAGCGGCTCAAGTTGGTGGAGAAGCTCAACCAGACCAGCCTACACAGACCGAGCCTACCACAGAGACTGTGGAAGAAACCGTGCCTTACAGGCTACCCGCATCCGAGAATGACTACACAGAGTTCTTCGAGACTTTCGAGATGCCGATATTTGAAGTGGGGGCATACACAACTCCTTCTAAAGGTTTTATACGGGCACTTAAGGGACCATACGACCGCCGAATCCGAATGATGCTTAGTCAATCTAGTTCTGCTCAAAGAGGGGCAATGTTGTCAATGGAGCGAGCTAAACAACAAATGTTTGGTATCATATCGAAGATGGATGCCGATGAGCAGGTCAGAATCAACAGGCTCATTAGTAAAGCATCTGGGTATACTGGGTCACTTATTACCACTAAGCAGTATAACGAAGTTAAAGAGAAGTATGATGCGATGGAGAAGAGCATCACGGATGCGGAGGGTAGCAGTGCATACCCCGCAGATGTCTTTTCGGACATGGTGACACTCGTTCTCGAAGCTAACCCTGATCTCTCTCAGGAGAAAGCGGAAGCCAAGGCGTTGAAGGAACTCGATACTAGGAAGTTTGATCAGATCAAGCAACTCAGGAGCAAGGAGTTGGATAGGGTAAAGAAAGAAAATCGACTGAAGCGGGGGAAACAGCAAGCCCAAGCCTTCGCTCAACTTCAATCAGAGAACCCCAAACTCGCTAAGATAGTAGTAGACCTCCGAACCCAGATCGACGGCTTAAGTACAAAACTCAGTAAGAGCTTAGGTGATGATCATTTAAACCTTAGTGTTACCATTGACGATAACTTAGGGATATATGTGACGAGATCTTTTAAGTTCTTCGAGGATGCGGATTACGCTAAAGCTGTTTCGGACCCTAATACAGGATATGACGATCCTGCCTACGGCGAAACCTTAAGGCTTGCTGATCTATACTTTAAGAATTTTTTCATCAAGGGAGAGAAAAAACGTCTGAAGGAAGCGAAAGGTATCAAGGAGGACCAAGATGATCCTGAGATAGATGCCGAGGCTCTTGATAACTACAATAATAAAGAGGTGGACGGGATTTCTCACGGCAAACGAATGCGTATTGATTTCCTTAAAAGGTATATGCCCGGTAAAGTAAGTAAGGATACACTTGCTTCAAACAGCGATGCTATCGAGGTCATAAGGGACAACCTGCGAAGGAGAGACGACAAACCGGAAGTACTTCAAGAACTGTTTGGAGTTTATGGGGAGGAACACGGTGCTGCTAACTTGATTAAAACACTTGGTATAGTAGCTACCCACGCAGCTAACCACTCGATGCTTAATTCACTTAAGAAGACTGCGGAGTCCCCCACAGACTCAGCGGGTAAATGGATTTACTCGCCCGAGGAAATTGCTGGTAGTGAAGAGACAAGAAAGGAAGGGCAGATTCTAGAATCTCAACTCCCAGAAGGATACGCCCGAATTCCGGGTGATCTAGGTAACTCTGTCTTCTCCCCACTCCAAGGTCACTTTGCACCAGAGGCTCTAGTGGATGCTCTCAGAAAGGCTTCCGCCGAAAAATTCCAGAGCAGCGAGGGTAACCCCGCCACCGAGATGTTGAGGCAGTCACTCAGTCGGATCAAGCAGATATCCGGCGTCGGTATGCTTTCTAAAGTATTGTTTTCCGTAGGGCACTTCGCCCGGAATATGGCTGGTCAGTCGATGATGGCTATCGCCCAAGGGAGACCTCAACTTATGGTGACTTCTCTCCCACACTTGAAGGATGAGCTTGGGTTCGTTGGTTTTAATCTTGTAGGGAAAGAGATCAGTGACGAGAAGTTTATTGAACGAATGACGCGAGCAGGTCTGGGAATCGTCGGTAACGAAATGAGGTCTCGCACGATCCAAGATCTGCTGCGGGGCGAGACTACCATGGCAGACGTTCAAGACGAGATGAATAGTCTATTCAAAAAAGCGGACTCATTGAAAGACGTTGTGTCAGCAAAGACTGTCAAACCTCTGATGGACAGACTTCTGGAGCTTGAGGCGGCTACCGAGAACTTTATGAAGATCGCGGTATTCCTCGACAATGTCGAAGTTCTGAAGAAAGCCGTCGCCGAAGGGTCAGGTAAGATTTACGGAGTAGACTTGTCGCAGATGGGACCGCGTGAGATCGACAAATATGCGGCTGAGTTGACCCTAGACACCATGCCAGCACACTCTCGGACAACTCCATTAGTCCAAGCGATTAGCAGAACCCCGATAGCTGACCTGTTATCTCCATTTATCCGTTTCACTACTGAAGTTTATCGAACTCAGGTCAATGGATACCGCACGGCATCCATGGAGATTAAGAGTGGCAACTCTGTTCTCAGGAACCGAGGCGCACAAAGACTCGCAGGTTTGTTTACAGCACACTCCCTGTCTGCTTTCGGAACGGTAATGATTAACGCCCTCCTATCTGATATCGATTTAGAGGACGAAGACAACCTAGATGAGAGCTTGCCCAGCTACCTGAAGGACCACGCGATCATTTACTTCAAAGGTAAACACGTACCAATCCCACTGCCCGGATTCCGCGAGGGCGGTCGAGACGAGATGCTCTTCTCGGCTGACCTTACGTTCCTAGACCCCCTGTCTCCGATAGGTAATGTGATCACACCTGCTCTACAGTCCCTTGTTCTTGGTGAAGGACCAGACGATGCCGTTATCGGCGTTTTAGGAAGTCTACTTAACCAGACATTTGGTGCAACACAGATTGTAGCGGGAGCCGTAAGTGATGCTTTCTACTACAACAAGGATTCATCGACGGGTTCTGACATCTCGATTGAGGGAGTCGATGAACCTTTCGAGGCTTTTAGAAAGAAGCTAACCTATGTCTATGAGAAGGGACTCGAACCTCGCGTAGCTAAAGATGCTAGAGAGCTTGGTAGATTTTTAATGCAGCAGGGTGACTACGAAGAAGATCAGTATGACGCCGCAGCAATAATCAGGAACCATGTAGCCCCCATCAGGATTAGACCACTCGATCTCCAGAGAAACTATCGGGGTGCGATGTATTCCCTTAACGAGAAGAACCAAGATGTCCGCAAGGGTGTCTACAAACTCGCGACGAGGAAAGCCCTCACGCCGGGTGAGGTCGATGACATAACACAAGGTTTCTTCGACAAGAGTCTTGGTCTTCACAAGAAGGCACTCGGCATTGCCCAGACCCACATGAAGCTGGGACTGGACCCCGGATCGACATACGACACAATGAAAGATGTCCTTGGAACAGGTTTCGCGGACACCACTAACGATGGGTTCTATTATCCACCCGATATACCTGCCTCACTGAGTGAGTCTTTGACTCGCCCAGAGAGGGCGGGGAACTACGGTCTCTTACGAGAGAGACGATATATGCGGAACCAGTTTGAATATGGGGCAAAGTCCCTTTACTAAGATAAGTAGGGCCGGTCGGACTCGAACCGACGACCAAGGGATTATGAGTCCCCTGCTCTAACCACTGAGCTACAGCCCCGTTCCCTGAACCCTGTATCACGCAACAGGGTTCAGGGTGAAGGATTCAGGATTCAGGATTCGTGGTCACGAGGATCTTCGTCTGCTAAGATAGCTTGAATCTCTTTGAAGAGGTCTTCAGATACCTTGGCACACTCTTTCCCCTCGGTGCAATAGGGCGCGGCTACCGCCGTACAGAACCTCCGCAGGGAGATGTCAACGTCGGCCCGAGAACAACGGATTGATAGGTCAGGCCCGAAGGCGATGCAGCCCCAACGACCGTTATACGATTGGGCTTTTATATCGACGACACATTGGTGGTGTCCTTGTAATTCGATGGTGTGATGAATCATAACTTATTTTTGTATTTTTTTATTAACTTCTGGTGGGTCTCCTAACTCCCAGTATTTTGCTCTTGTAAATGTCCAGAGATATCCTCTGAACCGGTTTTGATTGAGTAGGTCTATGGATGCACTGATTACCTCCGAGGTATACAAGTATGTGTCCTGATGAACCACTTCGTGACCCGCGCCATGTGATGATCACATCACCCGGACGTAGTGAGGAGATATTGATAGGTCTCCCCCAATCAAGCCAACTCCTCGCCATGCTGTGACCACTCGGCAAGGAGAATCCACTGGAGGACGCGACTTCGCTGACCCAGTTAGCGCACTGGTAGGATACGCCTCTCCGATAATACTTACCTTCCCATTCCTTCGCTTTCACGATTAAACTGGAACGCTCTACATAGGGCCGAAACGGTCTCCGCTCCTGCCCCTCGGCTGTTTGAGCCATCACTATGATGATGGCGGCTGTGTGTAGTAGTTTCATATTTATTCTTTCTACTTACAAATCAGATAACCGATGACTATGAGGATGATCGGGACCAGTATCATGGCCGCACATCCAAAATAGGCATCATGCATCTGTGAGTTGTTATCATATTTTTTCAGGTTCTCGACCTCTTTTTCGGCCAGTTTGTTACCCGTCTTCGCGAGGCGTTCGTTAGCCTCGATGAGTTCTTTTAATCTCTTGGTGTTCATAGGTCACACAGGTGGAGGTGAATTCCCTTAATGTTCCCCTTAATCATCGAGGATGTTTGGTGGTCGATATCGGCCATGAATATATGCCCATCGAAGGTAGCGTAACTCTGGCGATACATCAGGTTGAAGTCGAGCCAATCCTCGAAGGTGAGGTCACCATCTCGGCTATACACCACGAACGACACAGAAGTCTCCGCAGTGTGATCACCACCCTGCATCACCATGCCCGTCGCGTCCAGACCCAGATCATTGATCAGGTCGAGTCGCTTTTCAACCTCGATGGACAACTCAGCCATGTCTAGCCCGAGTCCACCGTAGTCATGTCCCTTAACTAATATTCCTATAATCATATTACTTACACTTTGTTTGTTACTTTGATTCCATTACGACGACCTCGCCGAAGGGGTATTTCTCAGAGTCGCCTGACCAGTCGAGCCAGAGAACTGGGAACTCTGGTTCCACGAGGCTGTCAAGATCATACGACTCACCATCAGTCATATAGATCATGCCTACGCAGTCCGGGGCTACCCTGTTCACATAGTCGAATCCGGGCTGAAGCGCGGTGCAACCACCATATGAGAGCTTGTCGGGGACCGTGTCACCCGGCAGGATCTCGAAGCTCTCCTTGAGCCTGTTCGATACAGAGGCTATGTGGATAGACTCAGGCTTGACTCGGTCAAGAAACTCTTGAAGTTCCGCCAGCATCTCAGAGACCTTATCTTCGGGCACGGAGTAACTAACATCAAATATGGCTGCGGCCGACCCCATCCGCTTCTTGCCCCGACCAGAACACACTAGCCCAGTGGACGAGTATATCTGGTGGTTGAACGGTTTGTTCCAACCCTCGTCGGCACGGGAGTCCATCCAGTTGCGGACGGCGTAGTGCCAGTCGCCGACATCTGGTCGCCGCCGCTGATCGAACAGCCGTTCGCCAAGGCCGTTGTCTGCACCGACACCCGCCTTAAGATCCATTTTCTCTTGCAAGATAGCTCTCTCGGCTCGCTCCTCGATCTCACGAGAGACGTCCTCAAGAGTCTCGCCCGGATCGACGTCAGGCTCGACCGTGTCAGCCGCACCCGTGCCGACCCAGTCGTCACCAAGGATGTCTCGGTCGCTCGGTCGATTGCCGTCACCCTGCTGGTCACCTTGCTGGTCACCTTGCTGGTCACCTTGCTGGTCACCTTGCTGGTCACCTTGCTGGTCACCTTGCTGGTCACCTTGCTGGTCACCTTGCTGGTCACCT
>VMHT01100614.1_pt1 | contig 13706 bp, 11 predicted proteins | sample 4693611 | NCBI WGS metagenome assembly VMHT01 (sample SAMN12280063, study PRJNA550983) | marine metagenome | isolation source: seawater sampled from same location over 5 years 0.02-0.2 micron viral filtrate | place: USA: collected off the coast of southern California halfway between the port... ... | reverse complement strand
TCCATATCGAAAGACAAAATTCTTTCAAGATCAATATCAGAAAGTCTACTTTCACCCCTAAATGATAGTGAGATTACCAAACGGACATCATCAAAATCCTCATCCGTCATGATTGCTAAGAATTGACAGAATCATTTGAATGTAATTGTTGTTAAGTAATTGATAAATCAACAGATTCATGACTCTTGTCTACTTGCGCAGGTTGTTCGGGGACTGGTAATGACAAGAGATTACATCGCTAGAGACCCTAGAACCGGCAAACCATTAAATGTCGGGAAATCAAAATCCAAAAAGCAATACATAGAGGTCCAAGAAGGTCCATGGTTAGCTATAAATGGGCCCGACATAATTCCGTTAGCAAATGGAGAAATAAGCGGAATTGATGTATCTTGGCGATCTAAACAATATGTATTAACTCGAGAAGATGGAATCCTTGGCTTAACTAGAATTAAGGGACACAAAGCATTAGATGCTCACAAATCATTGTTAAATGCACTTGAAGATGATAACCCGAGCGTAAGAGTCGCTGCGCTCAAGGCATTGCCAGAAGTCGCTACACAGAAATCAGACGAATTGTTTGACTGGCTATCCGTGTTACTTGATGATGGAGACCTGTCAGTCCGAAGAGCTGCAAGTGAAGCACTCTCTATCTCTGCGCCGGTATTTCCATCTGGTGTTGACATTATAATACACAATGAACTAAGGTCTTACGAAGCGAACCGGAGTAAATTTGCTTTCAAGGGGTTGGAATCTCTTTGCGAAGCGTGGCCAGAGGTTGCATGTGACCACATTGACGAATTGTTCTTAGAAACGGACGCGAATCTCCGGCTAAAAGGAGCAAAATTATTGGGGAAAGTCTTAGCAAAAGCGGGGCATATTGGTTGGGATTTAGTATCATGGGCTCTAAATGACGATGATGCAAGAGTTCGACAAGCTGCTGCTAAGACCTTGCCACGCCTCGCAAAAATTGATACTAGAATCGCAACCATATTGTCAGAGAGAGCATTGTCAGACAGCGACTCTAAGGTCCGAATAAGCGCGGTGAAAGCTATTCGATCACTGGATAAAGATAGTGGTAGGGCTAGGGAATTGATTCTGAAAGGTGCTTCTTCAAAGGATGTCGAGGTTCGGCGTCCATGCATTGAGATGTTACCGATATTGTACGGGGAAGAAGTCCTCAGGGGAATCGCAATTGATCTCTTGAAGACAGAAACCGACGCTAAATTAATCAAATCACTGACTCAATATGCTACAGATGATTCATTAGAAGGTTCTGAGAGCCAGAAGAATCGTTTCCTTGCACCTGCACCTGCTGTGCCAAAAATTGACAGGGAAGTGGCTGAAGCTGCTGGAAAGAGTGTGGGATTAGATCCGCTGCCATCAAATAAAATATTACAAGATTCCGAAAATAAACCAACAAAGGATGAAGTCAAAAAATCTAAAGTTACAGACCTTTATCGAAGCGTATCTCAAGACGATATGATGGGCTATGAGGACGACGAGTATTGAACTCGAGTTATTTCTGTCGGCATTGTTAAGAAGGGGCCGTCGTTGGCCAACCTGCATAAGGTGTAGTTATGAGTGATGCACAATTCAATGACAAGGCTGAACAGTTTGACAGACTTTGGGATGGAATTACTCCAAAAGGCGTAAACAGAACCAAGGCCCTAAAATTCAGACAATATATCTTAGAGCATGTACGTCAGACTCAGAGAACCTTGAATAGAGAGAACGCCCGCAAATATTGGATGGGAATTCTTCAACAAGAAATTGCTGAGCAAGATAACTATTGATTTCACGTTAGGTCAACGCCGCCCGGTGGCCTGTATATCGTTTGGGCGGAGGTGAGAAAATGTTCACAAACCAACGATTTGACAATTGGCCATTGAAGCAATCTACGCTATCAGGTCTAGAGAAATTAGGATGGGAAAATGCAACACCTGTACAACGCGATACGATTCCCACGGCCCTTCAAGGAAAAGATGTTATCGGACAAGCCAGAACTGGCTCAGGAAAAACAGGGGCATTTGGAATCCCTATCATTGAGGCTTGTCTACCAACTGGCAAACTACAAGCCTTGGTATTAACACCTACCAGAGAACTGGCAAATCAGGTATCTGAAGAGATGAACAACATTCAGGGAAATCATGGTCTAAAAATAATAACAGTTTATGGCGGTACGGATTTGGAAAAACAAGCGCGTCAATTAAATGACGGCGTGGATATCATTGTTGGAACCCCTGGACGAGTAATGGATATGACAAAACGAGAACATATTAACTTAACAATTCCAACAATATTCTGCCTCGATGAAGCAGATAGAATGTTGGATATGGGATTCTTCCCAGACATTACTTGGGTTTTGGAAAAAATGACCTCAAGAAACCAGACTCTCCTTTTTTCAGCAACCTTCCCTCAAGAGATTCTCGATGCTGCTTACGAATTCATGGATGAACCGGAATTTGTGCTAACCAACAGCGAAGAATTAGATGTGCCGCCAATTAAAATGTATAGCATAAACATTGGGCGAGCAAATAAATTATGGGCACTGTCCCGATTGCTGTCAAACACTACTGAAGCAGATCAAATAATTGTCTTCTGTAATACTAAGCGAATGGTTGATTTATCTGTCCAAAAGTTATCAAAAGTCGGAATCCAAGTCAAAGGCTTGCATGGTGACTTATCTCAAAACCAACGTGAGAGAATACTTGACTCATTTAAGGACGGAGATACCAAGACTATTATCGCCACAGATGTAGCAGCAAGGGGAATAGACGTTGATGGCATAACTTTGGTAGTAAACTACGATATACCGGACGATATTGATAGTTTCATTCACCGCATTGGCCGAACCGGAAGGATTGGAAGAGAGGGTCAAGCTTGGAGCTTAGTCTCGCGGAATGATTCAGGTCAATTGGCAAAAATAATGGCAACATATGGACTAGATATCGCATCGACTGATGTTCCAGACCTGCCACCAGAGGTAGAACATGATTCAATCGCATACAAAGATGACTTCATGGAATCAGCAGATGTTTTTGGCTTCGTACCAATCAAGTTAACCTCCAGTGATAAGATGGAATATTCCAGTCGCGTCATTGCAAATTGGTTTGCAGAGAAGATGCGCTGCGACCAACTAGCAATAGGAGAAATACGCTATGATCAAGATGTTGTGATAGTAAATATTCATTCTTCGAAGGTATCTCTTGCCTTGAAAGCAGTAGAAAGATACGACTTAAACGGGATAAAATTGTCAGCTGAAGTTTGATTATTCTGATTCAGTATCTTCTTTTTCTGAGTGTTCAACTTCCACCCTATTGAACTTGATAGTTACAGAAGCAGCCAATATTAGGCCTATACTGGCCAATGACCATGCGGTGTCAATAGCATTATCCCAACTATTTTGCGCAGCCATGCATTGGTTAGTTGCTATGCTTGAGTAGGCACAAAAGTCTAGAATTTCTTTGGCTTCCATAGCCTGCTCATTAGTTGTCACAGAATATGCAGATGAAATCAACATCAATCCAGCAAACAGTAGTATCGCATAGTGAACTTTATTCCATGATTTTCTGAGAGAAAACTGGAACTTATCCTTGCTATTTTTGCCCTCCAATGCTCTTTCAGGGCCACCGACCTTCCAGAACCATATCAGCCACATGAATACTAACACAACTAGAAAACCCCAATTGTAAATATTCTCATGGTATTGCCAAACTGGATTCAGACAACTAGGATTATTGGGGTCTATAGCACATGATTCAACAGCGATTGGATAAAATGCCACAAGCCTAACGATATTTAGAATGTAGACTATCCCGCACATTACAGCAATAGAGCGTAATTTCAGCCGTTGAGAAATTCCATCTGTCATAATTATTAATGTAGAAATAAATAACATTTCATGTACTCCAGCACACTCGTCTGAAACGTAAAGCGCTACTGTATCTAATACGCCTGGGAAATTTTCATTGTGTAGATTGACCTGTGTCATCCACCCATTATTGGTTGTCAAGGTGGCAGTACCCTCGCCATAAATTAGATTGGTAATCCCGCTCCAAATCCATGCTTCGCTAATTTGAATTGGTACCAGAGTGTTAGATGGTTGGGTTATAAACCAATAAATGGCTTCAACAAACAGCAATGCAAGTGGTATTTTTAGATAGGATTTGGATAATTGAAAAACTTCACTCCAAGTCATATCTTGAGAATTTGACACTCTCTTTGACGACTTGGTCATAATGCTCCGTAGAGGTCAACACACATGAATATACGGTATTGCACAAATTTAGGCAATCGCATTGTTTGTATATCAACACCTTTTGAAGTGAATGAAACGGTGATGTTTGGTGGTGTATCTCAATTGCAAATTACTCATCAATTAGATGTTCTAGGATTCTATTGTCCTGTGCCACTACATGAAACAAAAAAAGCCCTAGATTCGTTATCTAACGGTGATATTATTGGAGTCATAGCAGACGACCCAGAAACATTGCATGACATACCAATGTACTTGGCAAGAACAGAACATATTCTAAAAAAGGTGGTTCGTGATTCTGGAGAGTTTTGTTTCATGATTGAGGTGAAAAAATGACTGATATTGAAGAGGTTACCAAAGATGTTACCGATATTCCAAGTCGAGCACTACTACCGACCACATTTGGTGATTTTGTAATACGAGTTTTCCACGAGGAGGCTACTGGTTTTGACCATGTAGCATTGACCCTCGGCGACATGAAAGGACCCGATCCAGTTCTTGTTAGAGCACATTCTGAATGTTTGACCGGTGATGCATTTGGTAGTCTAAGGTGTGATTGTGGCCCACAATTACATGCTGCATTAGATGTAATAAGAAGTAAAGGATGGGGGTGCCTATTGTACTTGAGGCAAGAAGGTAGAGGCATTGGGTTACACGCTAAGATACAAGCTTATCATCTTCAAGATAAAGGGGCAGATACATTAGATGCTAATCTTATGCTAGGCTATCCTGGAGATGCTAGAGATTACCTGATTGCTGCAAATATGCTAAGTTATCTAGGTATCGAACAAGTTACATTGCTAACTAATAATCCTAACAAAATTGAACAACTTCGCTCTTATGGTATCGATGTAGTTAATCGAGAACCATTGGTTGTTGGAGTGGGAGATTCAAATCGCTCATACCTTAATACTAAAGTTGACCGTATGGGCCATTCGATAGATAAACAAGAACTTGAGGAATGAATGGGGCCGTGGCCGGGAATTGAACCCGGGCTGAGGGAACCACAATCCCTCGTGCTAACCCCTACACCACCACAGCCATCTAGGTTAGGCTGTCGTAGGTAGAGTGGTATTTCAATAATCCGATTAATGAACTCAACAATAATTTGCCTTGTGAATGAATTATGATACCTTCATTTCTATAGTATATCACCTCTACCCTAACCTATGCGAAGGTATCATGTCAACTCTAAAGTTGTGGTAATTTTACTATTGATGCTATGTTCACTTGGCAGTAACGTGACTGCTAGAAGTGTTCATTCTACTTCAGATATTGACATTTATCCTCAGGGGGAGATATCAACTCAAGACTCTTGGTATCTTGATAACCGAATTACTTTCACTCAAGAGAATGCTGATTACACTTCATCAATGGTAGAAGATAATCGTGTAACTTTTGAGCATTCAAGGCCGACAAATCTTCAAACCCTGCAAATGTGGTCACAAACCTCTCCGACAGACTCGCAATATGTTACCGGTGCTCCAGATTTAAGTTATTCATATACTAGGGGTCCAGTTATTGAATTGACAGATTTTGATACAGATTCATCCGACCAATATGAAATTGTTGCTGTCGATGTAATTGTCGCATTTCACATTCCGGGGCCCTTGGTGCAAGACCAGGTCAGGTTTTCGATGGAAAACAACGGTGATTTCCATGAATTAGTGACTTATGTAAATACACAGGGCTCTATTGATTACATGAATGGCTCACTATGGTCAGAAAACATAACAGATAAATTTGACTGGACATGGTCTAATTTACAAAATCTGATATTGACCCTAGATTATGTTTCCCTGGGTGGAACAGATGACACACAACTGGATGTTGATGCTGTTGGATTGTCGGTAATTGTCGAATATCCTTGGTATGGAACTGAGTGGGCATCGGTAGAATCCACATCTCAAGGGTTTGATATGCCGGTTCATTCCGTCAATTTTGAGGAGGGATATTTTGACAATATTCAATTGACATCCTGTGGATTATCTCCCGTAACGCAAGGTGTTGAAGGAGTTTGGACTAGTGAAATATTATTCGCTCAACCTGGACAAAGTTTTGGTCGAATTCATTTCGATGGAGGAAGTAATTATGAAATCCTAATTGCAGAATCTATCGATGGTAGTGATTTCACCGATTATGTTGAGATTATTGATGATGAGTTGATTGATTCAGCAATAATACAGATACGAGTAAAATCTTCACAATCTTGCATTGAGTCAATATTATTAGATTACAATGATCCAACCTTATCAATCAATGGTAGGGTTTTTGGTTCCCTTGAAGGGTTAGCTACGGATTATTCAAGATGGAAAGTATTTGTTAATGGACAAGAAGCAGCATATCAAACAATTAACCAATTAGGGAACTTCAACCTAGATATTTCAATCGGTCAATACTTACAACCAGGTGTCCAAGACCTTACCATAAAATTGCAAGCATGGTTTAACTGGGATTCAACTGGAACTTTGAGTACAACATTGCTTGAGGTGACTTCTATGACAGTCACAGGTGGTTTTGCGGTCGAATGGGATGAAGACCCGGAGTGTCAAACAATTGGCCCACAATATTTTGTTGAGGATGGTACAGGGATTTTAATTCCATTCCTTGATAGGTGTGTAGATGATAGAACAAACTCAGAGAATTTGTCAGTACTATTTTCGATAACTGATGATACATTACTAAGTGCTACAATGGTTCAAGATGACATTAAGTTAGTATTAATGCCTGAACAACATGGTGTGACCACTGTAACAGTAACAGTCAGCGACGAGGCAAGCAATACTTGGCAAGAAACATTCATAGTGTCTGTAGAGGAAATTGATGACAAACCCGAAATGGGTGAATTCCCATCAATTGTCCCAGTTGAATATGGTGTGACGAAAACCATCCAATTTTCCTACAGTGACATTGATTCAACTGGTATAACAGCAACAACTGACAAATCTTGGGCAATAATTGACTTATCGACATCCACTATTAGAGTTACACCTCCAAATGCGGCTTCTTCAGTACCGGTTATTGTTACATTGTGTGATCAGACATCATGTGTCAATCAAACACTTGTGTTGGAAGTTCTAACGCTTGCTGAATTATTTGTTGAGGAAATTATCGTAGACAAAACTGACGTTACAGAAGGCGATGTTGTGTCAGTAAAGATTTACGTGAGAAACTCTGGAAATAGTGAAGCATCATTAATCTCAATTAGATGCCAAACTGATTCTTCATTAGTAGGCGTAATGTCAATTCCAATGCTACAATCAAATGAACTTGGAATGGTCACATGTGATTGGAAAACTACTGAGAACGGCCCCCAAACTCTTTCCGTTGAACTAGATAGAACCAATCAGATTTTAGAGAGTGACGAAGAGAATAATTTGGCTTCAGTGACTATTGATGTGGCGAAGTTTACTGAGGATGATTCATCTACAGACACACCTATTTCAACGAGTATGTTGTGGATTATTACAGTAATTGTCGTAGCATTAATTGTTGTTTTATTTTCAGCGTTTGCACCAGGTAAAATAAAGAAATTGTAATTCTGATATTTCAATCACCGAGTGTCGGATAATGTCAAATTGACCCTATAATTTGATAAGTGAAACGTAAAAGGAATTGATACTTTGAGACTGTGGGGGTCGTTCAACTTAGGTTGACAAAGTTGGATGTGGGAACATGTCAGAACTAAAAATAAGAATAGAAACAGAGGAATACATCTACGAAGAATACGTTGAAGCTTGAAATGGTTATTTGTTCCATTGAGGAGGATATCTTTCCTGCTCCATCAATATCATTACTGGTTTACCTATTTCTCCAGATGTCTCATTAGATATTTCAGTGAAACCTTTACTCATTTTAACGATTCCAACCACTTCATTTTTACTGGTGAAGGCAGCAACTTCTAGACCACTAGATAACTTATCACTTACTTCAATTAATCCTGGCCTAAGGAGTGGTGCTCCGTGGCATAAAGCACTAGCAGCGCTATCTTTTACGATAATGTAAGGTTTGTCAAGTAACAATTTCTCGGTTGGATGAATTATTTTTTCTAGTGCAGTGGAGTTGCCACATTCCTTCCATAGCCAAACAGCATCGGCAATTTCTTGTAGAGTAACACAATCTGTAAGACTGAATCTACCAGAATTATCCCTTCTCAGTTCCTTTAATTGAACATTGTATCCAAGTAACAAGCCCATATCTCTTGCAATAGTTCTGATATATGTTCCTGCTTCACAAGCAATCCTTACAATTGCTTGTTTACTAGTTGCTTCTATCACTTCAAAACTGTATATTTTCCTAGTCCTAACTTGGACCTTTACTGCTGAGATTTCAGGGGGGACATTGTATATTCTTCCAGTCAATTTACCAATTACGTCATTTAGTGCTTCAGTATTTGTTTCCTGAGCAAACTTTAGTACTGCAATGTATGTTTTATCGGTCTTCAATATTCCTTTAGTCAATTTCATTGATTTTCCTGCCATTAACGGCAACACGCCAGTAGCGAACGGATCAAGAGTTCCACCATGGCCCAGCCTTTCTAAACCGAGTAAATCCCTAACCCAAGAAGCGACTTGATGAGATGTCGGTCCTGGTGGTTTATCGAGAAGTATAAAACCAGAGGCAAGTAGTTGTTCAATGCTTAGGTTCTCAGGATTAATTCCGTGATTAGAGGGCTTTGATACCTCGCCTAGTTGAACTCTTGCCATTCATTCAACTCCAAGAATTTTTATCACTTCAGCAAGTACTTGTCCTGCGGTTATATGCGTTGCATCAATGATGTGGGTATAAGGGGTGGGGTCATCTGGAGTCAAACCATACATTTTTTGATATCTTTCATTGTCTACCAACAACCTTGCCCGATTTGCATTAATCGCTTCGTCTATGGTAGTTTCTTCTCGGAGAGTCACTCTTCTTGCTCTTTCTTGCTCAGAGACATTCAACCATATCCTAACACAGTTAGTACCCAGCTTGTAAGCCCACCAACCAGCAAGTCTTGACTCAATTATGTTCGTTGAATTATCTGAAATATGCGCTCGTAATTTTTCATCAAGTGTCAAGTCTACGCTTTCATCATTAGAGCATAATTCACCAAATTCAGCAAGAGTCATACCCCGGTTTTCAGCCTCATTTCTAAATATCTGCCCACCATTTATCGAGGCCCAAGAAAACTGTTTGCTAAGTCCTTCAACTAAAGTAGATGTGCCACTTCCTGGATGCCCGGAAATGGTGACTTTTTTCATATTCACACCCATTGGTGCCGGCAAACTTCACATTTCTTTTTGCGAGGTCCAGCCTTAGTTATCATGTCACTGTCACACTTTGGACAAGACAAGCCCTCAATACTGGCATATGCGGTTGAGTTACTTGATTTGGCAGCTTTTTCAGACTTTTCATTGCTTTTAGAATTAGATTTCTTCTTCGACTGAGATCGGCTTTTTTGCCTTCTTCTTTGAGCATTTTTGTCGGTGGATTTACCCTGATTAGCAACCAAATGTAGTAGAGGTTCTTTCAATTTGTCTCCTGATGCAACTACAGGGTGGGTTCTGTAGCGGAATAATTTGATGTGTCGGTCTACAACCCTGCCAAATGGAGCACTCATACAGATGTAAGCACAAATCCATGCGGGGAAGAATAGGAACTTATCCGAAAGAAGGTTCCATTCCGAGGCCCAAGGTAGCGATACATAGTCTACTCTAAATGTCTCAACCGTTGTAGTCAACCAAGAGAAAACTGCAATAATAATAATCATGGTAAACATCATTGGTTTCATAGCGCCCATTTGGACTTTTAATTGTTCAGGCATCATTTGTTGTTGTAATATAGTTGCTTTTTCTTGCAAAATTGGATCACGTGAGATTCTTGCATCATTCATCATACGTCTGACTTGTCCTTGACGATGGCCAATGTGAGCTTGTTCAATAGGGTCGAGGAAGAAACTTCTGAGTACAGTGTTCATCAGCATTGAAAATGTACCTAAAATTAGTACTGTCATGATGAAAAACGATTCCTCTGGAAGAACTGGGGACAGAATTGGGTCTGCAATCCCACCCATAGTTGTTCTAATTCCAGGATTCATGATAAGTAAGGTCATCAATATCATGACCATTAACATCATCATCATCGAACCGCCTGGGGGCTGCGGAGGTGGTGGCGAATTACCATTTGCCATGATGGTCGGAAATGCAGCAAGGGCATGAAGGTTGGCATTGTAAAAAGAGATTTGATGTAATCATCAATGCGCGATATTCAAACCATTTCGCATTACAGGCGATATCATGCGCCGAAGAGAGCCACTTGATTTGGGAACCAGTTGGGAACATCCATTACCAATGCCAATGCCTTTCCAACCAGTTTGTGTCACACAGTTGGAGGCGATTGAACAAATCGCAATGTTGCCCCATCAACCAAGGGTCTTCATGTGGACTGATGACGAGCGTCACTGCTTAAACGGCTGGGAATTTCTGGCAAGTGTGCGTCAAGGGGTGCCACCTCAAGGTATAGAAGCAGAATTGAATGCATGGATGGAACAATATCCAAAAGCATGGCTTGCAGTTGACTTGAGGGATGGTATTATGCCACCTTCGACTTCTGTTCCAATTGAAGAGTTCTTAGCAAAACTCTCCCGTCAAGTAATCGTAATAGTTTCTGGCGATTCCCAAAGTGAGGTATGGCCAAATTGGGTTTTACCTTCCTAGTTGATTTCACATATCTATGAATGAAAATCCACAAGCAGGGCATGTATCTGCATCAGCAGCACAGGAAGTTGTGCACACAGGACATGCTTTTTCTCCAGTAACTTCTTCTGAAGACGTCTCTTCATCAGATGCGTCGGAATCTGTGTTCTCGACTTCTTCACCTTCGGATGAATTTTCTGAGTTCCAAGCCTTTGCTGCTTCCTCAAGTTCTGCCTTCTTCAGGTATCCGTTGTCATCTAAATCAAAGTTTACAGCATGTTCAACAAATGAGTCTCTAAGATCTGCGGCAATTCCGTGAGCGTCCATAACTCTGAGAAGTACATCCTCTCTCCAAGTCACTTTTGGTTTGTCTTCAGAATCTTCACTAGAATCGCTATCATTTTCCTTGACTTCAGATGTTGCATGTGTGTCTTCAACGGCAGTTTCCTCAACAGCAGGCACAGGTAGTTCATCAGATTCAACTTCATCTCCGAAGTGTACTCCGTGGAACTTATTCAAAATGTCACCATCAACTTCTCCATTACCTTTTATTTCAAAGCAAACTTCTAACCTCTCACCTTTACCAACCATCGGTACCATCCAACTTGCTTGAGTTCCAAGGTCTATATCTTCAGTAGTAATTTCACAATCATCTCGCTTTCCATTAGTTCCTTTGATATACCAGTCTTTGATTTCAAAATTTTGTGGTATTACATCGTTAATGTAAATGTCTTGTAGAGCAGTATCCCCATTGTTTTCAAACAGGATGAGCACTTCGTAACGTCCCTTGCCACCTAGAGGTATTGCTTGTTTTCCAGCAGAGAAATCTCTTCGGTTGTGAATTACCTTGATTGACGGCGCATCTGGACAATTCCTGCCACAGACAGGCCCGAATCTCTCGGCACTAAATTCAGCACGAAGCGGTGCAACCACTTTTTCGTTTTGCGGGGATGGGTCTGGAGCAATCAAATCATAAGAGATTTCAATTGATTTTCCAGGTTCAAGACCAAGTGGGCCTCTGGTGCCGATTGTCATTGTTAGAGTGTGTCCGTCACCATCAGGGGATTTGTGTTCTTTCTCTAAAGTTATGCCGCTACTAATTTCAGCTTTGTATTGTTCCATTTCTAGTTCTTTTCCAGCAACCTTAATTTTCATAGTTTCAAGGTCAGGTGCTTCAAATAATCCGGGTATATCATCGGTTATCCTCATCAAATTGATTGTTGCTGACCCTTCATTCTTTAGAGAAATCGACGCTGAAACCTTTTGATTTCTGTAGGATCGGAGTCCGGTGGTCGAATATTTCTTTGATAGTTTGGCCTCCAATACATCGAATGTGTTCTCTTCCAGTTTCATTGAACCTTCTGTGGATCTAACCGCATGAGGCAGAATTGTGTAAGAAAGATCGTAAGTAAAATCTGGTTCTGAGGTTGCTACAACAGTTCTATCGTCTGATTCCCACTTTCCATTCGGCAATACATCTTGTTCTACATCTGAAATATCAAACAATAACTCATTACTTCCTTTCATTCTAACTTGCAATTTTGTCAAATCAACAGCAAAGGATGAACGATTCTCGAAGATTGTCTTACAAATCCAATTGTCGGGTCTTTCGTCTTCTCTTACTCGCATGTAGGTGAACCCTCGACAAAATGCGTCCAGTTCCTTGAAATTCAAGTTAGAGAGAGTCGACTGAGCAGTATAACTTGCAGAGGCAGATCCAGCCTTAATGGTTTTAGTACCGGTAACAATAATCTTCCCTTCTATAGATAATACTTGCTTTTCTCCTGCGGCTAAAGTGCCTACAGACCATATCAATTCGTTACCATCCATGGCCGCAGAACCTGTATTTTCAAAGGTAATCTCACTTGGCACAGGTCTCTTGACTTCAACATTTTCAAGGACAACATGAGACATATTCTCAACCTCTATTTCTAGGGCAATAGGGCCGCCTTCTAGGCCATGAGCAACAGATAATGACCTTTCTTGAGAGCGAGCTGGGTTAGTGTCCAATCGCTCTCTTAGCGCCATCATACGCATTCCTTCAACCTTATATTTCATACTGTAATTCTTACCGGCTTCAAGTTCATCAACTGATACATGGTCTCCGCCAATATCTGTTGAATCAGCGTTGTCCAAAATCACATCAATGTCGTAAATTCTGTCATCAGTCGATGGATTATTTATGGTTAAGGTGCCCTTTACCGTTTGCTTTACTATCTCACCGTCAGCGGTAAGTGTGGCATTTTCGACTTCATGAAGGCTACCTTCTAATTTGTCGCCTGGAACTTTCTCAACGTCATCGCGTGATCTAATTGTAGCCCCCGCTTGCTCTCCTGATAAGTCATCAGGTGACATATTCTCTTGTACAGCTTGGCTATTTTCCTCGGGGATGTTTGCTAGCGGTGATAGTAATAGGTCGGCAGCGGAAGATTCTGCTGGCCCATCCTCAGTGGTTTCATCTGCAGTGGCAAGTGGTGAGAGCAACGCATCAGCGGCAGACAATTCTGGTGGAGCCGGTGGTGCATCCATAGGTGGCATTGGTGGCATTTCCGGAGGAGCAGGCGGAGATAGTAAAACATCAGCAGCCGACAATTCTGGTGGAGCCGGTGCTGCGTCCATTGGAGGCATTGGTGGCATTTCCGGAGGAGCTGGTGCTGCATCCATAGGTGGCATTGGTGGCATTTCTGGAGGAGCTGGTGGTGCATCCATAGGTGGCATTGGTGGCATTTCCGGAGGGGCTGGTGCTGCGTCCATTGGAGGCATTGGTGGCATTTCAG
>VMHT01073214.1_pt1 | contig 13706 bp, 15 predicted proteins | sample 4693611 | NCBI WGS metagenome assembly VMHT01 (sample SAMN12280063, study PRJNA550983) | marine metagenome | isolation source: seawater sampled from same location over 5 years 0.02-0.2 micron viral filtrate | place: USA: collected off the coast of southern California halfway between the port... ... | reverse complement strand
CCATTTTTATTTATAAGTTTTATTATTTCCGGTTGTGTAGCACCAGTCGGTATTTTTATTGTATACAGTTTGTTATGAGCTTTCACGAGTTTCCTTAATTCCGGTGATGTCAACTGACCTTTCAATTTACCCGATTTATATGGCATCTTTATTATATAAATATAAAATAAATATCTATGATAATGTATAAAAAATGCCAAAAAATAATACCATTATTGACAAATCACACAGCAAGAAAGAACTTCTTTTTCTTATTGATTATTTTAATATACCTACGGGATTATCTCAAAAGAATAATAAATATGAGATCGCTACTAACCTATGGGACATTATATCTAAATTAGATTATATCTCTATACCAAAAGAAAATCAATATCTCATTAATGATGTCAAAGATTTAAGAAAATATCTAAAAACAAGAAACCCAAAGAAAGTATTAAGTGTTAAAGAAAAAGATGCCATAACATTTAAAGCAAATAAGGTAATTCATTATTGTAAAAATGGATATAATATTACTGAAAGTTTTTTTGAAGACATGATTGAACTATATGACACGGCGTCACATATTTCAAAATATGGTGATTTACCTATCGTGAGAAAAGCAGTAAACCTTATCATGTATGATCCCAAAAAATTATACAATATTAAGTTAAATATTTCTCCGGATATGATGAATGAACTTCATGTGAGAAAGAAATTAAAGACGAAGGCTAAACATATTAAATGTGATATTAAACATGGGATTTTTGTTATTGATTTTGATTAAACCAAAATGGCACAGAATAAAGGTTAAGAATGCCAATATGGTTTAATATTTATATAAAAGAATAAATAAAAATGTTTTTGCCAAAATGGTTTAGTGCGTTTTTTTTAAAGTATTTTTATAATTTATTAAGTATAAATAAAAATGAGATACTTTGTTTTGAATGCTTATGATGACAGATCTGAAAAATATAAACATGATGATCGCTATGAATTAATTAAACCAACACATTATAAAGATATATCTGTTGATGTTATGGATGAATATTATTTTAAGTTATTTCCAAAAGAAGATTTTAAGAGAAAAGTTATATCATGTGCCGAAGGTCATAAATCATTATTAAAAAAAATTATTGATGAAGATTTAAAAGATGTTGTAATATTAGAGGACGACTGTGTATTGGATATTGAAAAACTTGAATTGGCTATGGAGTGTGGTTTAAAATTAAATAATTTCACATATCTTGGAGGATGGATGACATCATTAAAATTATATGAAGCAAAGGACTTTCAAGAAGAGAAAAAAAATGATATAAGAAAATCATTAAGACATAATAGCATTAATAAAATAGATTATGAAAAGTTTAAGATTTCCCATGCTTGTTGCTACTTCATACCCAATAAAGATATAGCCCAAACAGTATTAAATAATATTCCCCATTTTAAAAAATGTCGTGCGATTGATACAGAGTTTATGGGTATTCAAAAAAAAGGATTAATAACTGATTTTTATTATCCGGCTCTCGCCACATTACATATCAAAGATGCCAAAAAAGGTTTTAATTATTCATCATATAAACTCCCCGATGGCAACCAACAATTTTATTGAAGGGTGCGTTTTTTTTAAATTATTTTTTTTCTATGTTTAAGTATAAAATGGATTACTTAAAACTAAATAAAGATTTGGATTTTGGATTTAAAAGTGAAATGACTGCCAAAGATTATCTTGAAAAATATTTTGATTGTCAATTAAAGAACACCAATATTGATGATGGTGATAAGTTTAATAAGTTTGATTTCAGAGGTGTTTTAAAGAATGGGAGAAAATGTAAAATAGAATTGAAAACGAGGAGATGTGAGTTTGGTGATTATCCGGATTTACAGTTTGAACTCGGTAAGATTGAGAAGGCTATTGAACTAATAGAGCATGATGATTATGAATGTTTTTTTGTTTGGAGATGTATTAAGAAAAACGGTCAATTCAATAACTGGGGAGAAGATGGTTTTTATTTGTGGGAGTTTAATGATGATGAATGGTTCAAAGGTGAAGGTGGAAGAGTTGACAGAGGAAAAAATGAATGGAAAATGTTATGTAAAATTAAAAACCAATATATTAAGAAGATGTTTTAACATATACATCTTTGATTGTCTCTATATCAGTCCCCATTTTGTTTGATAATTTCTTTTCTATCTCTTTGACATCTTTAAGTAAATCACTCGCAACTATTTTTCTTATGATTGTTGTGCTGATATTCTTATTAATATATTTTTTACTCGTCTTGATTAACAATTGCGATATACTATTTCTTGATAATGGAAATAGTGTATCTCCAACACCTAATTTATTTATCCTCATATACATTCTTATAATCTTTTCAAGAGGCTTTGAAATCTTTATCTTTTTTTCTAAATATTTTTTACTCGTTTTATAATCGTTTAAAATGAACATGAGAGAACCTTTTTCAATAACTAAATAATTATCATCTTTCTTCTCTTTATCACTTAAAGAATTATAACCCTTCTTCCCTATTATCTTCATATTGGAGAGATCGTTTCTCATAGGGTTCTCAATTAATATAGAGAGGATCGTGTATGCCATTAATAATTTATTTTCTGTTGGAGAGATTGTATCTTTCTTTTTTAATTTTGGAATATTTAAATCTTTTCTTATCATTTCAATAAATGCTCTTAACTCTTCAATAGAGATAAATGAGTTCTTCTGTTTCTCTGATATGACACCCGAGGATTGATTTTCAAGGTATTTAGCATTAAGCTCGTCTCTTATATTATTATATTTCTCAATTAATTCTTTATCTTTACCTAATGCCATGAGTAAAATAATTATTGAATTATAATAATTTCTCTGTGTTGTGAAATGTTTTTCACTTAATTTCTCTTTAACTTTGTCAAAATCTTTTAGAAATCCAAAATCATCTTTCTCAAATATTTTTTGAAGTTTGTTAAGGTTTCCTACATACATTTTGATTGTGCTGTCTTTAATATTTGGTCTTGCTTCTTTAATTTTTTCGGTCAAGTTTTCTTTATTCATTTTATATAAACATAGATTTTAATTTAAAAATAATCTAAAAAAAAGGATATTATTTTTATCATATGTTTTGGTGATATGATAAACTTTAAAAAAAATTATTTTATCGTAGGGATTTTTATTTATAAGGGGTATATAAGGAAAAATGTATTTACTGGAAGAATACTTCAATCTGTCCGGTATTTTTATCCATGGTTAAGGTTCTCAATACTTCTTGATAAACCATTTGTGTATATGTTCCATCCGGTAATCCACCTTTGACATCACCATTAACACCACCAGCGTTCATGTGGAGATCAATACCTTTTGTGCCAACTCTCTCACCTCTATTGAGACGGAAGGCTTGCCAAAATTGAGATCCAGCAAGACCCCCCAACTGGGTTCTCCCTTCATAATGGAAATCGGATGAAGTGGCATCAACAATAGCACTTCCATTATCGCTGTATACCTCACGAGGAGTGTGGTAATGTCTCTTATCAGCATCATAAAGATTGAAGAAATGTCTTGAATTATTTTTCACATTTAGAGGATATAAAAATCTCTCATTAAAAAATAAATTACTCTCTAAAACTCCCGATGATCTTACCGCACCATGATCCGCAGTTCGGGGCTTCGTCATTCCTACTGCTTGATATTTATTTAAGATGGCTTGTTCTTTATTACCGGTGGGAACATAAGCACTATAAACCTTTGTCACAATCCTTGAAGAACCACCAATATTACGGGTGTTGACTTGGGCTGTATCATTAGCACTACGCGTCACAACACCAGTCGTGCCGTCTGTGTCGGTTTTTGCCGTGATAGTCTGTTTGGATAATATATAATCAAAATACCCCATCTCACTTGGTTCGGCATCTTTCATCTGTTGTAGAGATTGAGTGGGATAGAAAATATGATCGCTAATTAATTCCACCGAGTTCTGATCTATAAGGAACTCCCTATCATTCTTACCATCTGCCTTTTTGGTTAGACATACTCTGTCTCTTATGGTCGGTGTGAAATAAAGTTCAATCTGTATCCTATCGCTTTCAAACATAAATAGTGGTAATCTATTCATAGAAGATTTGAGGAATGGGAATAAATCATGGAGAACAACCGAGAAAGATGGTGATAAATCAGTTCTTCCATCTTGTGTGGTGATATACTGGAAATTATGATGTCCTAATCCGGCGACTTGGGATTTACCTTGCGAAGTATTATTATCAGCATCCAAAATACCGGTCTGTGTATACTCACGACCATTAGATAATCCATATCCATCAGCCGTCACATTATCCTTTGAAGTGTATGCCAACTCATAATCCATATCTCTTCCCGATAAATACTGTTCTCTCTGTGTCTGTGTATCATTATCCTTCAACATGGATCTTAATGATGAGAAATGCCCGAAATCTTCCATGTCGCAAATAACTCTTCCAGAACTCGTGCGAAGCACAGCCCTTTCAATAAGAGAATGAATACCAATATTGGGAGGAAGGAAAACACGGTTGATGTCAGCATCGGTGCTTGGTATAATTGAAAATGCTATGGAAGACGATGAAGATAGATGACCCTTTGGCTCTAATTCAAAACGACAAAATCTATTATCTGAACTGAAAACGACTGGTCGCAAAATATCACTTTCTATCTCTTGTCCTCCAATATATTCCATGGGTTTTAATCGCAAAATATCCGGTCTATTATCTTGTTTCTTATCGCTCATTTTATATTATGAGAATATATTAAAAAAAATAAATCAAAAAAGTTTAAAAAGGTATATACTTAATTGGCACTTAATATTTAATTGTTTTAGCCACTTTGGTTTAAATCTTTACTGCTGGACTTGAATGCCATTTTGGTTAAAAAATACACTCTGTTCGCTGTTTACAAAAATAAAAACAGAATGGGGATTATCAGTTGTTAAATCACTCTGAATATTCATTCCCCAGTTTTCATCACGGAAGTCTGTTCCTTCCCCACCTAATGCGTCATAATTTATTCCAAGACCGAAAATCTGTCCGGTGTTAGGGATTGTGGTGTATTGGGCTAATTTTTTATTTACATCAGCACTCGTCACTTGTCCCGTGGTAAAATCACGAGAAGTATTTTCAAGAGATAAACAATTCCTCATGTTATTTTTGAATGATTTAACAGCACTCACATAATCTTTAAGGATTACTGGATCACTTAAAATTGTGTCGGGGCTTTCTCTTACAACGGAATTGTTTTCAAACATTTTAGGATATAGAGATCCTCCCTTTTGCCATACCAACTTTTTAATATTCGCAACATTATCATCGGTGTTAGTAATCATGACGGTTGAATATCCATTCTGCGATCTATTGTTAAGATACTGTGATGGAACAAATGAAGAGAAAACACTTCTCACCTTACTTAAACCAAGATTGAAAGATACATTTGCGTTTGAAGAATTAATCGTGTCATAATAAGATGAAATGGATTGATAAGTGAAATTGGGTTTATTAGATACTACCCCCTCTTGAACTTCACATAGAAGTTTTAAATCACTAAACTCATAAAATGCGTCTGTAATACCCGAGGCATCATTTGTATTTGTAAATATCATTTGACTATCACTTGCGAGGGCGAGGACTATTTCCAAACCACCAAGAGCAGAATTGGAGAGGGGTATATCCTCCGTTCCGTTTAGAAGACCGCATGGGAGAGAAAGGCAGAACTCTTGGGCTTCACCCGAATAAACAACACTCTTATTAAATCCCGACCAATTGGGAAATGTTAATGCTCTATTTGACATAGAAGAAATATTATCCTTTACAGAACTGGTGAGGGGAAGGTAATTGGAGAGCATATGAGCGTAATGTCTCACTTGCTCTATTGTCTGTTGGTGTCTTATTGATCGTGTGGTTAAACTTTCAAATGCTCCGTATACTCCAAGTCTTTCATCAACTGACATGGGAGCAGTAGGAACACCACCAGTTCCATCTTTAAAAAATTGTATCTTACCACATATCTTCACAGATGATGGAATAAGGTTTCCCTCCATCGCTGGGATCTGGAAGATAAGATTTGACATTCCTTCACGAAAACTCATTTTACCATTACTGGGCTGATTTGAAACGGAAATCTCCAAATATCTATTGCTCATTTTACTTTATAAAATATATAAATAATTTATAAAAAATGTCAAAAAGGTTTAAACCATATTGGCTCAAATTAAAGGATAAGAATGCCACTTTGGTTTAAACTTTATAAATAAGAATAAATAAAAAATGTTTTTGCCATTTTAGTTTATTTTAAGTTTGGCTCTCATTATTTCTTTATATATCTGTCCGTTTATTTTTCTTGCTTCTTTATTTTCTTTATACCATTTATTCCAATCGCTCTCATAATGTTTAAATTGCGATTTGGCATGTATTTTATTTTGATAATGTCTTGGTGTGATTGGCATATATCTTGGATCATCTTTAACCATATCATCTACACTTTTCGTGGGTTCAACTTTTTCAACATTTTCCATTTTTAATATTACATAGATATTTTTATTTTATATTAATATATTAAAAAAGGTATGTCATTAATTATTACGGGAAACAAACTTGTCAATAGTGGTGTTGGAGATATTGGTTTATCACAGAACCCAGAGCATTATAGAAACTTTTTAAAAGAAACAATAACATTAAAAGCAGATAGTGAAGTAGCCGTCCAATCTGTAAAATTAACAAAAGGGGGAGGAATTAGAATACAACCGGACGATGGTTTCTATGTCATGTGGAATAAAGATTTGGCAAAGTTAGATGACGGACAAAATGAATATGATACAACCGGTGTTCCGATTTGGTGTCCTATTGGTTTAACTGAACCGGATAAAGCCGAAGATGTTTCAATTGATGAATATGCTAATCGTATCACAACTGCCATGAGAAAAGGTGTTCCTCATCCCGATTTAAATTATATTCCTTCAAGTTCTTTGTCAAATAGATATTATCCTTTGTCTGATGTATCATTTGACAGTTCATCGGGGAAGGTTGATGGTTTCCAATTAGCATTCGCACAAAACAGTAATGATGATCCATTACAGAATGTCACTTCTCTCCAAGGTTCACAAAAAAAATGGTATTTTGACGATGATGATACATTAGTTTCAACCGTTGATGGAAGTAAATTAAAAATTGAAAGAACCAAGGGTGGGGGAGCTAATCCAGTAATAGATGATGAGATCGTTTATACCGGAATGCCAACAACATTTAAAGGTGGTAATTTAAGAGTTGATCTTGATGGATTACTTGAAGACGCATCAAGTGGAAAGTTTAAAGTAATGACTGATTGGGCTGTTGGATTAACAAGGAGCAAAGATATTTCACCCTCTTCATTACCGTCAGATGTTAATTTTTCAACAGACGGATTAATGCCAAGAACTGGCGGTCAGACTGTCGGGAATAGTGCTGGTAATATTCAATTTTACGATTTTGTCATAAGATGTATTGAAGATCAAAATGGAGTTAAAGAATTAGTATTGGGTCACATGGTTAAAAAAGATGGGACAACTACTGGGGAGATGTGTATGAGAGAAATAGATTATTGGGGATTTGACAAGAGTGGTGGTGTTAATAATCCAGTTTTAAAATCAACTGACGGTAATGGTGATCCCGCAAGATACAATTTAACAACCAACTCCTCAAACATAAGACAATTTCTCATAAGAGTTGAAAATGATATTGTTTCGTTTTGGTATTATTCTTATACTGGTTTAGATACAACTGATGACCCTTTGAATGATGGCAATAAAGCATATTGGACGAAGTTTTGTTCTTATGATTTGTTTGACTGGACGACTGGTGATAATGCTGTTAATTATAAAGTCAATTACCCAAAACCAATTAATCAGAACACATGGTGGTTATATCCAAAAGTTTATATAGAACAAGATGCCGGAGTAAATTATCATTTACATTTATCGGCTTATACTGGTGTCACAAGGAGTGGAATGACTGGGACATATCATAATCCGGTGTATGATTGGAGAGTATTACAAGAGTTGGAAGGAAATGAAAGTATCACGAAGGGATTGGATAATAGATATTTTAATGACATGGTGGATACAAAGACATATGATTATATGACAATAAGATCTCTGACAGATCCATATTTAAAAGAACAAGCATGGGTGATGATATTATTGGAAGATAAAGAATATTACCCATCAACAGTTTTGGCACAAGATGTATACATGGGGAAAAGGTTAGGATTTCCAGAGATAAAATTGTTAAGACCCGATATAAACGGTTCGGCGATAGATGTAGGGAAAGCAAATAATGTTGGAGATCAAAATGAGGGTTGGGCTTATACTTCTGTGGATATGCCAACATTATTATCAAGTGGAACTCTCTTTGTAAGATTAGATAATTTCACACAGAAAACTCTTAATGGAGCAGTCGGGAGACCTTCAAAAATATTATACACAATTCCTTCTTATGATATTAACGGATCCAATCAAGGACTTATGTATTACGAGCCACAAGACAGAGTATATGTTAAACTCGGCAATCCTCAACCATTAACAATAAATACATTTGACATCTCTATATGTGATGAGAATGAAGTGTTGGCACAATCATTATTGGATCAAACAATAATTACATTACATTTTAGAGATAATCCACATGTGAATTAAAAAAAATATATATTAATATAAATGAAAGTATTAATCAAGAAGTCCACAAAACCAGAGAAAAAATATATGGCGATATTTTGTGATTGTGATTGTAAGGGTAAAAAAAATGAATGTGGTAAATCCAAGAGAACAAAGACGATACATTTTGGATCTGCGAATATGTCTGATTTTACAAAACATGGAGACGAGAAGAGGAAACAAAGATATTTAGATCGCCATAAGGCAAGAGAGAATTGGGACGATCCAAAAACTGCCGGAGCGTTGAGCCGTTGGATCCTTTGGAATAAACCAACATTCAAAGCATCTGTAAAAGATTATAAAAAACGATTTAATTTAAAATAAATATTAAAATAGTTTTATAATTCCCTTTTTTACAAATTAATAGAAAATATTTAAAATCTATTAATAATATAAATGAACTTTATGCCCGAGGTTGAGTTTGAAGAGGAAGAAACACATGACGAGAATAATATAAAGATGGATTTGGACGATAAAGAAGAAAATGTTGAGGAAGCCGTTTATGAGGAGGATAATGGAGATGAAGATGATGAAGGAAATATTTTACCGGTTGTTGAGAAGAAAGAGAGACAATATAAAAAAGATGATATTTTTATAAAGGTAAACCAGCCGGAACCAACCAAACCTCCTAAAAAGAAAAGAGTATTGACAGAGGAACATAAACAGAAATTGGCACAAGCAAGAGAAAAAGCATTAGCAACAAGAAGAGCAAACGCACAAGAAAAGAAAAGGATAAAGGAATTAGAAAAGAAAGCGAAACAAAAGAAAACAAAAGAACTTGAAGACTATGTTGAGAAAGGACCAACACCAATAATTGAACCACCACCACAAATTAGGAAGGTTGTGGAAAGAGAACCAACATTAACAAAAAAAGATATTGAAGAAGCCCAATTGGAGGCGATCATTAAATATGAAACATTAAGAAAAGCAAGGAAGAAAAAGAAACAAGAGGAACAAGAAGAAGAAAGAAAGAAAGAAGAAACAAGAAACGCAATCAGAAAAGCAACACAGCCAAGAGGAAATATATATCAAGGACAACAAGGTTTTTGGGATGATATGTATTAATTAATTTTTTTTATAATATATTGTAAACATGGAGGATTTTACATTAAGTGAATTAGGTGTTTTTTTAGGAGTAGTGGGTGGAATATTTACAAGCATTCTTCTTACTATTCAAAAGAGCAAATGTGATAAAATATCTTGTTTATGTATAAAGTGTCATAGAAAACCGGAATTGAATACAAATACTTCACAACCCAGTCCTAAACCATAATGGCAAAAACATTTATTCTATATTCTTTTATTTATAATTAAACATAAATGTTAAACCAAAGTGGCTTTCTCTTTCTTTAATTTGTGCCATTTTGGTTTAAAATATTTATTAATATAAAATGGTTGAAAAAGTTAAAATTACATATAAGGGTGAGAGCCGTATGGTTCCCACAACATACATGAAAGGTTTAAAAGGTTATGACAGAAAAAAACAAATCAAAAGTATCTTTGAGGGTAAAGACAGACCAAAGACAAAAGCACCAGTAAAAAGATCATCATGGGTTGAGAAGTATGAAAAGAAATATGGGAGAAAAATAAGTGATAAAAAATATTTACATAAAAATATAATATCCAAGATTGGAGCAGATAAAATAATTAATAAAGGACAAGGGGCGTATTATTCAAGTGGATCTCGTCCAAACCAAACGGCTTATTCATGGGGATTAAGTAGATTAGCGAGTGTGATTATGGGTGGAAAAGCAAGAAAGATTGATAAAGATATTTGGGAAAAATATAAAAAATAAAATATATATTATATATATAAATGGAAGGAAAAAAGAAATCTGTGCCAAAAGTTTTGAAGGTTAATGATATTTTAGAGAACAATAAATATAAACCGATACATAGCCATCTCCCTCAACCACAGTTCCTCACTTTAATCATAGGATCTGTGAGGAGTGGGAAGACAAATTATCTCATCAACGCATTAAGAAACGGCACCGACTTTTATGGAGAGGACTATTGGGATTATTATAAAATTATTTCAAACACATTAAATAACGATACAAAAGGAAAATATTTTAAAGATGCTTTTGATGATTGTGACGATCATTACACAGATCAAATGATTAAAGATCTTGTATCATCTCAAAAGAAATATGAGAGAGAAGAAATGCCAACCATGTTAATTTTACTTGATGACATCCTCTCTCGTGATTTCAAAAAAACTAATGACATCACCTTCTTATGTAGTAAGTTCCGTCATTATGAAATGTCAATTTTTTTGACAACTCAATCGTTCCGTAGCGTGGGAACCATCATAAGGAATAACGCAACGAATGTCTTAATTTTTCGCCAAAATAACTCCAAGGAGCTTGACAAGATAAAAGAAGAGTATAGTGAATTATGTGGGTCAGAGGCTTTATTTATGGAATATTATAATTTGGCACATGATCAACCACATTCATTTTTATATATAGACGGTCAACAGAACCCAGCACATTTCTATCGTAGACATGAAACCTTATTGGGGATTGGTGATAAGAAGATTGTAAATGAAACACCAAAAGAGAAACCATCACCATTCAAACAAGAGAAAGATTTTACACCAAAGGATATAAAGAAAAAAGAAGAAGGAAAAATGGTTTATGAAATGGAGGGATTTAGAGACGACTAACATTTTTAATTTATTTAAACTTTTTTTTTAAAATATTATTCATATATAAAATGGATAGTTATGGGATGGCAAATGCGGAACAGACTTTAAATCAATCAAGACAATTTGTCGCAGAGCAGAACGCTCTTATCAATCAAAATAATTTAAAAAGAAAAGAAGACAAGGACGCTAAATTATCACAAGATAGTTTATTAGGTGATATGAATTATGCCAAAGATAGTGTAAGTGATTTATATGCCGGAACCGGAGTTCAACAAGCAATATCATCTCGTAATGCGAGATTGAAAAGAAATCAATTAAAGGCAGAAAATATGAAGAAAACCGCTCTTGCTGGTAGGAGTGAGGCTGAATATGGAGACGCACAAGTAAAGAACGCATACGCATCACAACCAAAAGTCATGTTAAGTCCCGAAGCACAAGCACAGTTGGACGCACAGAGAGAACAGATAAGATCATCATTACCTAAACCCCCAGCAACAGCACCGAAACCCCCACCACCAGCCGGAAGACCTCCACCAGCCGGAACAGTTATAAGAGACGAAGACCGACCCACACCAGACGGACAACCAAGAACCCCAGCACCGGCAACAACAAGTAATGTAAGTCAAGCCACACCGGACACAGATGATACACCAAGATTGACAGAACCACCAGCGGGATCAAAACCAACTCCCACAACAGTTGAAGCACCGGAAGAGACTTCACTATTAACAAGAGGTATAAAGAGTGCGACTGGACTTTCAGAGGAGACAAGTGAACTCGCTGGAAGAGTTGGTGGAGGATTAGCCGGAGCAACCATGGGAGGATTAAGTTTATATGATGATATTGCTAATAAAGAGAAAACCGGTCATTTTTTTAATCCAAAAGATAGTGGTGCTGATGATTTTTCTAATGTGACGAATATTATAGCCGGTGCGAGTGATGTTGTTGGTTTAGTTCCGGGTCTTGAATGGGTCGCCGGTTTAGGAAATGCCGTTGGTGGTATTGGTGGAATTGTTAAGATGTTTGGAGATCATGATAAAAATGTTAAACAACAAACAACCGATCAATCCAGTTATAACCCAACTGCGAATGTGGGACAGAGTATATCTACAACAACTGGTCGTATAGATCAGACGGCACAAAGTAATTTAAGACAGCCCACAACATCTATGGGAGTATATTAAACCTTTTTGGCAAAAACAATTTTTTTATTTTTTAATTATACCATTTTGGCATTTTTATTATATAATAATTGCCACTTTGGTTTATTTGAATAATTCGTTTATTTTCCGGAAATTATTATCTATGTTTAAGTATAAATAAATCATGGAAACATTAAACAATTCTGACATCACAAAAATCATAACCCAATACAAAAAAAAGAGAGAAAGAGAAAAGAAGAACTATCATGAAAGATTAAAGGTTGATAATGAATGGTGTAAAAGAAACCAGCAAAGGGCTTTGGATCATTACAATAAAAATAAAGATAAAAATAAAGAAAAATATAAGAATGATAAAGATTTTGTTAATTCAAGATCCATGTTTCAATATTACAAGAGAAACAATCGCATCATGGATTTTAAAGATAAATACCCCGAAAAATATGAATTATTAAAGTCTCGTGGTGTAAAAGTAGAGTTTGAAGAAGATTTAAACGCACCAAAAAATAATATTATTTTAAGTTTTGAATAAAAAGTTTAATTTTTCCGCAGTTTTAAAAATCGGGTTTTTTAAACAATTCCCTTTTTCTCTTTAAGTTTAAAGATATTAATTTTTTAAATATATTTTTTTATCGTATTAATTAAATAAATTGATGCGTTTATTTGAATGGATTTTTATATATATTTAAGTATAAATAAAAATGTCCCAAGTTTCCAAAGCCCCCAAATGTTCCGATTCTCAATCTGCCAAAAAATCATCTATTAATAATTCAAGTATGGTGTGTGAAAAATATTTCAAAACATTCAAGTTAATTCCAAATCAAAAATTGCCAACCTCTGAATGGGCGAAAGATAAACCAAATACCCATTTATGGAAACATGAAAATATTTCAACTTTGGAAGATTTCAACACACCAAAAACAAAAGGTATTCCATGTGGTAAGAGAAATGATATTGTAGTTGTTGATTTAGATTTTTACGATAAATATGATAAAGATGGAAAATTAAAAAAAGCCTTTGATCCATCCAATAATCATTTCATAAATATTTTTGGAGGTATTGAAGAATGTAAAGAAATATTTAAAGATCATTTAATAGTTGAAACCGCAAGAGGAGGTTTACATTTATATTTTAAATATGATCCAACAATTAAAACAACATCAAGTGAGGCACTTGGTATTGATATTAAAAGTGATGGTGGATATGTAGTTGGCATGG
>VMHT01153707.1_pt1 | contig 13707 bp, 25 predicted proteins | sample 4693611 | NCBI WGS metagenome assembly VMHT01 (sample SAMN12280063, study PRJNA550983) | marine metagenome | isolation source: seawater sampled from same location over 5 years 0.02-0.2 micron viral filtrate | place: USA: collected off the coast of southern California halfway between the port... ... | reverse complement strand
GGAAGGAGAGAGAGGAGGGAGATACCCCCTCAAGAGGGCTACTGGCGTAGCCCTGATAGATCGCACAATGTATAATCGCTATACAGAGAGCCTATTTAACGCGTAATTGATATACTATCAATTACAAGCGCAACATAGTGGAGTGCCTAAGATGGTGAGAAGAGAGGAAGCGAGAAGGAAATTAAAAGAGGTTAGAACTTTACAAGGTTGGAGAGAAGCCTACAAATTAGCAGGTTTACCTGATGATGGTGCATCTGCTAATACCAAAAGTAAAAGATTGAGCAGATTGATCAATCGTAGAACTGGCGGGTTTAAGGAACTAGATTCAAAACAATCTAGAAAAATTGAAAGATCTGTTAAAACTAAAACTCGATCTGCTAAGTTGAATAAGGCTAGAGCAGAGAGAGCAATAAAAACCGTAAACAGAGCAAAAGCAATAGGTAGAAGAGAAACAAGAGATACCTTCGGTGAAGGTGGGCAGTTTCAAAGTGAAACTCAGTTAAGATTGAACTTAGATAAGAACAAACCCCTAACAAATGCTCAGAAGGCTAGAATTAGAGAGGCTTTCAGGGATGGTGGCGTTGCAGGTGAATCTAAGAGGCTTAGAGCCACTTACGCTACCGTTCTAGCCCAAGTAGATCTAGATACATTAAATGAGGAAGCGAGAAACGAATTTGCTAGAAAACAAGAAAGAGCGAATAGAGCAGTTGAAAGAGATAATCGGTAGGTGTTCTTTTGGATCTAGTGCCTTTTAGAAACGATTTTGTTTACAAGAAGCAAAGGCGTAAGGCTCAGGCAAAGAAGCGATGGAAGCAGGAGGAAATCGCAGGTGCAGATTTTGAAACTAAAGATGGATTCCCTCATATCTTTACATGGAGTGTATATAGAAACGGGAAATATGTAGATCTGCACTATATTTTTGGTGGAACTAGAAACGATCCTAATATGTTTCTTGAAGCGAATGGAAATAAGGAATTTCCTAGTTTTTCCATAGAACATTTCTGCGAAATTATGTTTTATTCAGGCAAAGAAACTCAAGGAGGATCTAAAAAGAAGGGTGGTAAACAAAGGAAGCGCAGAACCCCTCAGCAGTTATATTTCTTTAATTTAGCCTATGATGCTTCTTCTATGATCAAAACTCTACCTCAGCCAATAATTGAGCGTTTAATGTTAGGTGAAGATTGTATCTATGATACTAAATTAGATTGTTTAAGATTAGATATTGAACGAGTGAATAAAGGTAAAAAGAAAGGATGGTTAAGAATTGATGAAGATGATAATACTCATTATCTTAATTACAATAGATTTATTCGTATCAGTTATTTACATAAGAAATTTCTACAGTTTGAACCGTTGAATTATTATACAAATGGGGTTAGATGGGGTAAGGTTTCATGTTGGGATATTAAACAGTTCTTAGGCGGTGGATCTCTAAATTATAATGCTAAAAAGCACTTCAATGAATCTAAATTAGATTTTAGTTCAGATCAGATGAATCTTTTAGGATCTTTATCAGATGAAGGTATCAAATTTACTCAAGATCATTGGAATAAGATCATCAAATATGCTGAAAAGGATGCTAACCTTACTGCCCGTTTAGCATGGAAAACCGTTCATAATTTTGAATCGAGAGGTATTAGAATGGTAAAACCTTTCAGCCCTGCCTCTGTTGCTGAAAGATGTGCTTATGATTTATGCGATATACCCACTATGGATGGGATGATGAAACACCATGAAAATACGATCAAAGCGTTTTGGACTTCTTATCAGGGTGGATGGTTTGAATCAACGGGATCAGGTTATTGGGCTAATGTTAATGCTCAAGATATTACCTCTGCCTATCCGCATGTAATGTGGTGGCTTCCTGATCTAACAAAAGGAATATGGATCGGTTCATTTTATGGATCGAAATATGAAGATCTCAAAGAATATTTAGATCAACATAAATTGTATAACCCTTGTGTAGTTGAAGCGAGAGTTGAATTTCCTAAAGGTTTAGATATATACCCTGCTTCTAAGAAATCTGATTTAGCAGGTTGTTTGATGAACCCTAGAATTGTATTCGGTTGGTTTACTGGTGATGAAATAATAGAGTTTCAAAAGTGGGGTGCTAAAATAGACTCTCTAAGATGGTCTGCGTTTATACCGTCTAACAAGAACGAAGAAGCCTCTGATGTGGAAGATGGTATCAGATACCCGTTTAGACCGTTTGTAGAGCGTTTCTATGGCGGTAAATTAGCACAAGATAAACTAAAGGGAACTCCCGAATATGATCCCGAAGAAAGATCCATATTCAAATTGTGTATAAATAGCCTCTATGGTAAAACCGTTCAAGCGATCTCTAGAGGCGAGTTAAGGCAGACGGGTCAAATGTGGTCTAGTATTTACGGATCTGTAATTACTGCGGGTTGTAGAATGCGAATGGCTGAGATAATCCGAGTCAATGATCATAAAGGCGTATTATCTGTTGCTACAGATGGTATAATTTTCGATTCCATAGATCGCGAAATAATAGTTCCTGAAAACCCTAAGCCGGTATATTTTGATGGTGAAAGAATTAACTTAGGTGATTGGGATAGCGACGGAAAAGGTTTCTTAGTTTTGATGATGAGTGGCGTTTATTCTGTAATTCAGGATCTTAAATCTAAAAATACTTTCAGAGGCACTTATTCATTATTTCAGGCTACAAAAACTGATTCAGGAGATCTAATCAATCCTCAATATGGGGCGAACTGGTTTGAATTTTGTTCCAATTATCCTAATAATTCTATACTATCAAGAAATGCTGAAAACAATCCTGTTTCTAGACCTTATTCTATTGGAGAGGCTAAAATGAAAAAGGATTATACTTTAGTAAACAAATTTAGGGTTGTAGATGTTTCTATTTCTGCTTGTGGTGATTCCAATAAAAGGAACTGGTTAGAAAAACCTAAGACTTTTGGTGATCTACTATCTAAATGGTGGAAATCTAGTGCATGGGAGGAAATGATATGAGTAATCCAAAAACAAGAAAAAATAGACGATCTAGAGCGAGAGAATTAACTTTATTTTTGCTAAAACAAGAACCTGATCAGGAAATAGAATATACTAAACTTTGTGATCTTGTTGCCAAGTGCGGGATCAAAGTAAATAGAAATAATCTATGTTTGTTTCTAAAGCCGGAAATAGATTCAGGGATCATAATCAAGTCTAAAAGATGGTCTAATAACGCATATATTCACACTTGGAAACTTAATAGGTTAATATAGTGGATTGGAAACATACCGTTTCCATGTGGAGTAATGATGCAGGGGTCATGGAGGCTCTTGATAAATATCTGATCAATCAAAAAGAAGATCTTAGAAAGGTTATGATCTCTTTAAATCCTCATAATGACGGATCTCCACCCTATCAAATGCTAACAGTATTTGCTAAATTTGTTATGATCTATAATAAAATGCGCGAAGAATATGTAGAAACAGATTCTTATGAATTAACGATTTCACAGATCGCTAATGATCCTATGATTCAATCCTTGATCGCTCGTATGGTAGGATCATCTTTAGATAAGGGGTTAAGCCTATGAGTTATGTTTGTGAAACTTGTGGTAAAGAATATAAAACTAGATCCGGTTTATGGAAGCATCAAAAGAAATTCAAACATGGTAAATATTCAGATTCAGGGAAGATCGTAGAAGGTGAAGGCTATTCGCAGACGGCTGATGATCCTTCAAATTCGAGCATGCGCCCTGATTCAAAGTCCACCCCTGCCGAAACCGTTGAACCTATACATGCAAAAGTTCGGGCAATCAACGACCATTCTTCCGGCACGACCTCCACTCATACCGAGTCGGTAGGGGAGGACACCTTTTCAGATGATGAATGGTTTAATTTTGAGTTTGGTGAAAGTGAAGATAAAACTGATACGATCCCTACACCTTTGAAAATGGTTGTCAATACTCCAAACGATCATTCAGGTAAAATGTCTAAGGCTCAAAAGGAGGCTTTTAGATCTCAAAATATGGCGATCTTAAAAATGGGATTAACTACAACAGATCTTTTATTATCTAAATACGGTCAAGCGGTTTCGCTAGACAAAGACTTCAAAGTAGAACATTCTGAATCTGATAAAGATCTAGTAGCAAATGCTCAGTATCGCTTTTTGGAAGAAAAAGGTTTATTTTTAACAAATTATCTTAGTTCAGGGATCATAGCAGGTAGTTTAACTGCATGGTATGTAGGATCTCCTTTGATGAGGATCAGAAAGAAAAGAAAGAAATCAAGTATGGTTGGCGGTTTGTTATCGAGATTACCTTTGATCGGTAGATTTTTTAAGAAAAAGCCTAAGATCGAAATAGCGCAGAATGCTGATCACGGAGTTCAAGAATATGTCAATGTTGAATAGATTATATGATCCTGATGGATCAAATCTGAATACTATGATATGGGGTCAAGCAGGATCAGGGAAAACAGTATTTATTGAACAAACTATCAAAGAATTTTTGATCAATAATAAAGATCCTATGTTAAGAATCATATACATTAGTCCTAAAAATGAGGGTTTTGAATGGACTAAAAACATTCAATATAATATAGATGATGTGTTTAAAGGTCTAAAGAAAAATAGAGTAGTAGCATATTATCCTCAGATTGATTATCTAGAAGAATCTGTTGATGATCTGATTAACATGGCGTTTGATTTACAGGCTTCTAATCCTGATTCTAAATTTACGATCATAATTGACGACTCTCAGATCTTTTTGTCTAGTAGAAGATCAGCATCACCGGCACATAAAAGACTCGCTTTAACGGGTAGATCTAGAAATATTAAAGGTGTTTATGTGGCACATAATATTGTATTTGCTAGAGAACTTGAAAGTCAAGTTGATGTTTTAGTAGGGTTTAACAATCCTAATCCTATTCATTACAGATCAGCAATTGAAAGATTCGATTTTAATCCTGAGCCTTTTGCAGATAAGATCAGAGAGAAAAAATATTCTTTTGTATGGTTTGATATTCAAACGGGATCGCCAAAATTGATGAATCCTATAGAAATAAAGAAGGTAAATCCTAAGAACGAAATTAAACCTAGTGTAAAAAGTAAATTTAGTTTCTTTTGAACAGGCTCGCAGTATAGCATTTCTAAGCATTTAAGTTTTAGATCCATACATAGCACTATACCCTTCAAAGGCCGTATAGACCCCTTAAAACGCTCAGAAAAAGCATTCCTATCATAATAGGTTAATATAGTGGCTTGGGCGTAGACCGTTTATGAACGATTGGTCAAGAGCGATTATGTTAGGGATAGGTATCTCACTAACCTTCGCAACTGTAAACGGAGTAAGCACCTACTTTTTGAAAGGTGAAACAATTGAAGACAAAGCAGGTATGCTATTATCTAACAGAGGTGCTTAAGATGGTTTCAGTTCTACCACAAGCATCAGTTAGAGGTGTATTTTATTGGCTGGCTACAGGTATGCTAATGATCACGGCTTACACACTCACTAATCAATTGATAGCGGGCGAAATTCAGACTTTAATTAGTAAAAAGGAGTAGATTTAGATGGGAGTTCGTTATACTAATGTCTATCAAGACGCTACCTCAGTTCCAAACTCAGCAGGAAATACTCAATACAATGTAGCAAATCCTATACCGGCAGGTCTTATTGAAGAAGTCGGTTTTAGATGGTTTGGTGTAGAAGGTGCAGGTAAACTATCTGCTTCTACTTTTACTGAATTGATCTCAGGTCTAAGAATGACTTTGAACGGTGATCAATGGTTAAACATGCAACTTCAAGCAGGTGTTAATACTAATGCAGATGTTTCAAGATGTGTTGCTATGACTATGGATATGGGCGGAAGAGTCGTAGAAGACCCGAATGCTCTAGCATGTGATACTACTGTTTGGATTCCTTGTGGGATTAATGTTCCACAGAACTCAAGATTTGAATTAGACTTATCTTTTATCGCTTCCGCATTCAATTTTAGTGCTGGTCAAAGATTTGAGATTTGGGTTAAATATGGTAAATCTACTAACGCTACTATCGTAGGAAATCAAACTTCTTTCCCACTAACTGCCGGCGCACAAACTATGGTATCAGTTAAGATCCCTACTTTCAAAGGTGCTACTGTTGCAGGTATCGCTATTCAGGCTGATACTGCCGGTGCAGATGATTTGGCTTCATTGATCGTTAAACCTCTAGGTGACTTTTCATACAGTCCAACCTATCTAAGAGGTATTTCAGGTGCTAATCAGAACGGGTATATGTTTGCTAATTCAGCAGTTTCAGCAACAGAACTTCAATTTGCAGATGCTTGTGAAGGATATTACTTCGTGCCTCTATACAATCTAAGCGTTGTTGATGGTTCAGTAGTTCTACTTTTGACTAAGGGTGCGGGTGCTTCTGCAACCTATACTTTCACACCGATTCTAAACCTACCTACGGGTGGCTCAGGCGAGAGAACTCCGGTTCAAACCTCCCAAGTCGCTACAGGGTCTAAAGGTGCTATCCTGAGTCGTGCTGAGGATATTTGAGGGGGTTATCCCTCATGGGAAGAGTAGCCTCATATACGATACCGGCGAACCCTAATCAGTTTGTTGGAGTGAATGTAAAAGGTCATACTAGATTTAGTGCTTTTAGTCCTGCTAGTCCTGATTCGCCTACACCTGATTTACAGATACAATTTGCCTATGATCCTTCAAATTTTGCTGATGGGCAGTTTTTCACTTTAACACCATTCCAAGTGTTTAACTCATGGGTAGTTTGTGATTATGTTTTTCCTTATGAACAAAGTTCTTTGATTTATTTCAAAATGGCTACAGAAGGAAAAGCACCGATTATACTTTCAGTACATACTGAGATCGACATAAAAGGAGATGGTTTTTAATGCCACAAGGAAAAGGAACATACGGGAATAAAAGAGGCCGACCTCCAAAGAAGAAAAGAAAATTAGTTTACTCTAAAGGTAATTCTGCTGGTGGTGGCGGTTTCTATCGTAATTTATCAGAAATTTCAGATTTATTCAGAGAAAATAAGCGACAAGGTGCAAAGAAAACCAGTATAACTTTAGTTAAAAAGAAGTGATATTATGTGGATCGGTGTAGTTGTAGTAGGTTATGGTCTTTGGCTATTAAGTAGCAATATGAGATCACTCGCACCTAGCGGTGAAACCGAAGATCGCCCTGAAATAGATCAAGCCGAGTTTACCGAATGGGTTGAGATCGAAAGAATACCTCAAGTAAGTTCTAAACTAAATCCTGATCCTAGCGGATATTATTGTATAGATCAGAGAGATTACATGCAAGGATCTGAGATATTATTTTCACAATGGAGAGTTCAAGTTAAAGGATCAGATAATAATTATACAGTATCTACGATCTATGAATCTTTAGAAGATGCTCAGGCTAAAGTAGATTCTATGAATCAAAAACCTAGCGCGGAAGATTATGATCTCGCAGAAGAAAAAGGTCTGATCACCGATGATAGATCAAAAGAAAATGAAGTATTTTCAACCCCTACTTTTGGGGGTAAATAAATGGCTACTGGTGAACCTAACCCGTTTCAATTTACTGCGGGTTTTAGAAACGGACTTGATTATATTCCCGAAGATGGATCAGGTAGATTTCAGATCTTTACAGGATCGTTAAAGGTCGCTATGGATAATATAGGTAAAACAGGTTATCCTTTTACTCAAGGATGGTATCAGGGATCTACTACATGGTCTAATGGTGATAATACGATAAAACTTAATGAAGAATCTAGACTAAATGGAGGTTCTATTCATTTTAAACTGGCTAGAGGATGGTCATGCCTATTTCAATTAAGAACTACTAACTCAGATTTCTTTGATGATCAATTAATAGAAGAAGGTTTTACCTATGATCCTAATCAAGAATCAGGGGTATCAAGCGATCCATCTAGATACCCTTATGTTATGGTTTCAGAGGATGATGGTTTCTTTGGAAATGCTGATTCTTATGCTTTGATCGGATTAATGGAAGGTGATTATTTATCCTTAGATGTAGATGCTGATTTTGCCGATACTGCACAATTGAGAGTTAGAATTGATGGAGTAGATTATTTTGATAATACCAAACCCAATGAAGATGTATGGGTCAAAATGTATTTTATGCGGTATTGGGATTCAAACTATCAGTTTGAGCCGGATGAAATACCTATAACAGATCCTATAACAGATCCTATAACAGATCCTATAGTCGATACGATCTGCGCTGATGGTTATGAATTACAAAATGGGATCTGCGTTTTAAAACAAGATCAAGATCAGGATCAAGATCAAGATCAAGATGAAGATCCGTTTGATCTCGATGATATAGAAGTTTCAGAAATAGCGATCCTAGCAACTTTAACTTTAGCAGGTTATGTTGTGATCTTAGCAGTAAGGAATAGGTGATTTTATGGTAGATTTAGATCTAGAACAGAATGAAAGGATAAGAACGGTAGAAAATAGGGTTAATCAACTTGAGAATCAGGTTCAAAGGCTGATCGGAGAATTAACTCAAACTATGAAGATCTTAAAAATTGTAGGTATCGGTTTAGGTGCTATGATAGGATTAGATGTGCAAGGGTTGATGATGTGAATGCCTTTTAAATCAAGAAAACAAAGAGAATATCTAAGAATCAATAACCCTAAATTATTCAAGAGATGGAAAAGAAAATACGGATCAAAAATAAAGAGGAATTATTAATGCCTAAAACAAGAAACCCTTATACTGGTAAGATGATAACCGTTAGTTCATTAGTTCCTTATGCGGGTAGATCAGGTTCAAAAAGAAATTCTTATTGCGCTAGAACTGCTAAGATCAAAGGAAATTGGAAAAGAGATCCTAATTCTAAAAATTTAGTTCAAAGGCGAAGGTGGCGTTGTAGTTATGTTGCAGGGGAGTTAAGAATATGACTATCAGAGATGAATTAAAGTCGTCTGTAATAATTGCAGAAGCATCTACTAAAGCATTTTCTAGGGCTATTTTAGTCGGTGTGATCCCTGTGATAGAATTAGGCGTTTTAATTGCTATAACTATGCTTGTAGTTAGCCTACCCGTCAAAATGTTAAAAAGGTGATCAAATGGGTAGAGTGAATCAGTATGTTTTATCAAAAACAGGAATTGGTATGATCTTAAAAGGTAAAACTAGAATCTCATGTTTCGCCCGTACAGGTGTTTCAATAAGTGAACAGGCGTATGTAATGTCTTATCACTCAGATATAGGATTAGCATTAACATCAGGTCAATATTGGAGGTCTAACCGAATGATGACCGATGCTAGTTCGATGAGTCGAACATGCGCTGATTATACATTTCCAAAAGAAGGGGCTTTGTTGTATTTTTATCTTGACCAATTCGGCGAAGCAACAAAGGATACTATCATTGAAATTCATACAGAAATAGCTGAATTAGGAGATGGTTTCTAATGGCTGATGATATTAATATCAATGTTCAATCACCTCAAGTATCAGCACCGATTGAAGTTAAATTAACAGGTCAATCTATAGTAGATTCAGTTAGAAATGGTGTTAATGAATTAGTTGATAATATTAAGAAAGGATCTGATGAAGCCTTAACTGTTGTATTTTTAGGGGTCATGTTCTTTTCAGCAGGTCTATATCTTTGGCGTAGGGTGTAGGTATGGTGTTAGCCTCTGCCCTAAAGATAGGCAGATTACCGGCTCAGGCGGTTTCTAGTGCGCTTCAAAGATCTACAAGCCCAGCATCAGTAGAAGCATTATCAACGGCTATAGCAAAGGCTAGCATCTCAGGGATCAAAGATGAATCTATTAAGATCTCAGGTCTAACAGTAGATATAGATTTTAACGAAGATCGGTTATTGGCTACTGGCGGGATCGCTACGGCCATATCTCTAGGATCTGTATATTGGCTAGGATCTAAACTAGATCTACAATATAGATATGCTAAACTTTCTACTGCTTTAACAGATCTTAAACAAGGTATAGGTTTAGGAGATCAGAAATTAGTAGATCAATCTATCAAAACTTTAGATGATATGTCAAATCCTCTTATCAATCCTAGAACCTTAGATCCTATAGATGATATTGAACAAGTTTCTGAATTATATTCTACATTATTTAAACAAACTCCTAAAAGCGGATCTATGTTTAATTCTAAGATCTTAATCGACTCTGTAAAAGAAGCAGTTGAACTAGGATCTAGTATTGCGATAAGAACCGTAAATCAAGCAATAGATGAGGCGAGTGAATCAGTTGCTAAAAAGATCTCAGGTAGAGCAGGTTTTGTTGTAGGTAGAGCGGTAGGGGCAGTTCTGTTTGTTGATACTATATGGTGGTTAGCAACCTCAGCATTAGATATAGGTTTAAACTTTGTAGGTGTAGAAGAAGATCAGCAAAAAATACCGTTTTTATCTGAGATCCCAATAATAGGATCTTTATTCGATCTTTCAGACTCTTTCGGATCTAGTGCAGTAGATCTAGTAATAACACCTGTTTTAAATGGGATCTTAGAACTGATCTTTGGTGAAGAAGTAGTTGAAAGTTTGATAGATCTTCTATGGGGGATCATATTAAGTGCATCATTAAACCCTACTTTAGCACCTTTTATTATCGCGATCCTGAATTTTTACATTGATGAGATCGACATAGATGCTGAGATCTCTGTAGAATTTTCTATATCAAGTTTAGAATCAAATTTAAATTTTGATATATTCGGGATCTTAAGACCTGATCCTTATGATATTCTAATCTTATGGGTTTACCTGATTACAGGGAAGATCATTTTCAAGTCTTGGCTAATTCCTATTTTGTCTAAATTTAGATAAAATGCCTAAATTTTGGCAATCCTTTATATCTATTAACTTCTAGGCCAATTCAACGGAGGCCAAGAAGAATGGAATACGAATACAAGAATGATATGCACGCGGCAAAAAGAAAATTAAATGAGGTTATGAATAAGGATAAGAAACTATACTTAAGAGTCAAAAGTAGTATGTTTGATTCTACTTTAGTTTCAGTTCCTAAGAGATCGGCTATAGAATACCTAATAGAAGTAGACCATAGTCACAAAGAGTATGAAGGATATTCTTTTATTGCCGAAGTAAATACAGTTTACAAAATAAAAGATACAGAATACTCAGTTTTTCTAACAGCAAATACTGAAACAACCTCAGCAACAAAGACCAAAGGAGATGAAGAAGAATGAGTTTGACTGATGGATTATACGAAGTTATCTATGATGCTTATTATGCTAAATTCCCTGCTGAAAGGCAGGGTTGGCAATTAATCAAAAAAGATTTACTAAACAAGGATAATGAAATAGATGCTCAGATTCTAAAACTGATCAAACAGTATGAAGAATTATCAGGTGTCAATTGGGTATTTTTCAAACCACAAGAGGCTGGTCGTGGTCTATTCAAAGTAGGTGATTTAGTAGGTTGGAATGTTGTTTCACAACATAAAATAAAAAGTGGTATAATAACAGAATTTATTCGCTTTAACAATCTAGATTATGCTATAATTGATAATCAGAAAATGTTTGTAGGATATTTGAAGGTGATACAATGAAGAAGATAAAAGCAGGTGATAAAATGAACTACTGGGAAATGAAAGATAGAGTCAATAAATTAATTGATCAAGTTGAAAGACAACAATCGAGAATAGTAGAATTAGAATCTGAGGCTTATGAAAAATCAATCATAATTGCATCTATCAAAGAGATTAGGGAATATCTTAGAGATAAGCATAACAATCCTGATCAAGTGCCATATTTCTTTACTAGATTGGGGGCTATTCAATGAGTGCTAAAAGAATGTATTATTTCAAAAGAACCTATACAGAAGTAAGGCAATTTGCCGTAGGTGCTAACTCATGGGAAGAGGCTAAAAAGATGTTAGAGGATGATCAATATCAAGATTATGCTAGAATAACTCATAACTTAGAAGCGGGATATACCTCTCAATTAAGAAGAACTTGGTCTGAAAAGATACATCATTGTCTAGATTGTTCTATACCGATCTCTACGGCTCAATTTTCAGATGATTCAAACAGAGGAATAGTATTATCTTTAACTGGTCAAAAATGTTATACTTGTTGGATGAAAGATTTGAAGAAAGAAATGGAGAGTTCTGAATGAATCTAGAAGAGAGATTTGCAGATCGTGATTTTCTACTTGAACCTTTGAGAGTATTATCTTATGGTGGTGGCACTCAATCAACGGCTATGTTGCTGATGATGAAAGACGGGTTGATCCCGATGGCAGATATTGTGATCCATGCCGATACAGGATCAGAATTGCCTGAAACTATGCAGTTTATTGAAACTGCTAGAGAGTTTACAGTAAATGAACTAAAGATACCGTTTGAGATCGTCAGAAGCCATAGAGGATCATTACATGAAGATTATAGAAGGCTTGGTAATATACCGATCATGGGTGCTAGATCCTGCACATCTAATTTCAAGATCCTACCCCAAAGAAGATTGATCAGGAAAATAGTAGGTAATAGAAATGGTAAATTATTAGCCGTCTGTATGTTAGGGATAACTACTGATGAAGCGAAGCGTAGAACAGATAAATCAGATGTTAAATGGTGTGGTTTAGAATATCCTTTGCTAGATGATTATCCTACCTCAAGAGATGAATGTATTAAGATAAATTCAAATTATGGATGGGAGGTTGCTAAATCAGGTTGCTTTGTATGCCCATATCAAGGTGCTAGATCATGGAAGGATCTGAAACTTCTTCATCCCGATCTGTTTGCTCTAGCAGTAGATCTAGAAGAACATAAATTCAAAATAAAAGGTGGTAAAATGGGTTTATTTCAATACAATAAATTATCTGAAATTGATGATATTGATCTGCCCGATTCATCATGTGATTCAGGTGCAGGGTGTTTCCTATGAGTAAAGATTTATTCAAGTGGACTACCAATCAAGTCTATGGTAAAAAGCAGGTATTTCAGAATCAGCCTGTATCAATAAAATTCCCATGCAGTAAGTGTGGTGCTAATCGACCTCAAAAGATCAACTTAGAAACAGAAAGGATCGAAGTTCTTATATGCCCATGCAGAGTGGATGGAAACAAGGAGGAAACAATTTGAAGTTTAAGTTGCCAAAAAATGAGCCTAAGAATGATCAGGAAACCACATGGGTAAGGTGGTATGAGGGTATTGATGAAGATACACCTTTTACCTTTACTATTAACCGATGTGTGTTTAAGGAAGAACCTAAACCTGTATTCTATCTGTTTAATGAGAACAATGAAGGAGTTAGTTTATACTGCTCTCATCACGAAAGTTCTAAATTTAAAGATGGAACACCACACGGTATTAGATTCGCTAACGCTTCTATCAGAGCATTGAAATTATCTGATGAAGTAGATGCTGATCAAATAGTAGAACTGCTAAATGCAGGTTCTCATTCTGTTATCTGTAAGAAAACAGATAAAGGTTATTTGTGGATCGTAGAATAGTTATCCGATCCCAACCAATTATCAAATCATATATTCTGAGGAATATAACTGCCTCCCTTGAACTGTTCGGGTTCGAGGGAGGCTTTTTTAATAGCAAAAATTTGCTATTTTGATGCGTTTAAACGCTCTGTATGGAGATCTATTAGAAAATAGGTTGCTAGGTAGTAGCACATACAGAAGATGCTCAGGATCAGCCCTTAGAGGGCTAGATCCACTATACCGATCATAATAGGTAGGCAGGGCTACGCCAGTAGCCCTCTTGAGGGGGTTCCTC
>VMHT01151129.1_pt1 | contig 13707 bp, 4 predicted proteins | sample 4693611 | NCBI WGS metagenome assembly VMHT01 (sample SAMN12280063, study PRJNA550983) | marine metagenome | isolation source: seawater sampled from same location over 5 years 0.02-0.2 micron viral filtrate | place: USA: collected off the coast of southern California halfway between the port... ... | reverse complement strand
TGTTTCAGCACCTTGTTCCATTTTGTTAACAGCGTCTACAGCTTTTGATCTAGATTCTTTAAGAACTTCTTGTTGTTTTGTTTCCTCAACTTTTTCTAATTTAGAAGATTCTAATCCTACGTCAAGAATTTTAGTCCCCATTAACTTACCTAATAAACCTTTTCTATTAATGTTTTTTTCATAAGTACTTAAAAAATTTATTACGTCTTCCGCTGTTTCCAGTTTTACATTACCAAATCCAAAACCAGTCATAATATTTTTTAATCCCTTAGTAAAACCTTTTGATCCAGACTCATTTATATTTATTTTTTCTTTAGATATTAAATCTGAAAAAACGTTTAAATACTCTTCTAAAGCCCCGTCTTTTATTTCACCAGTCTTTTTGTCGGTATAAAATTTATCTATTCTTCTTTGAACTTTTGAGTATACTTCACTATGATTTTTTTGTAAATAATTCTTGAGCTCTCCAACAAGAGGTTCCATAGACTTATTATCTGTCTTAAACTTTCTAGAAATCATATAATGCAAAAGTTCGTGACCAACCACGTTTGTAGCTCCTGCTAAAGCAGCTACTTGTTGATTTATATATATAGTAGCCTTACCATCTTTATTTTTTCCAATAAAAGCACCGTCAGAGCTTTTAACACCTTCTTTATTTTCTCCACTTAATTTATCAAGATCCTTATCGTTTTTTACAATCACAACGTCTAAATCATCTCTATTTATACCTTTTAATTTACCAAGTCTTTTTTCTATAATTTCTGAAGCCCTGAGTGTTTCTCCAATTATTTTTTCAATTTCAATATCTTTAGCTGTATATTCTTTTCCTACTAAATCAAAGTTTTCTTGTATTAACTCTAGGTTTTCTGATTCCGCGTTTTCTTGGGTAGTACTACTAAACTTTTTGTTACCTATTTTGTTAGTATTTTTATATATTTTATCTAAATTTTCGGCGTATTGTTTAAGTTCTGTTTCAGATAAATTTTCAAAAGATTGAGTTAAATCACTAAGTTGTTTATTTCTTTTTTCTATTAAACTATCTAATTCTTTTTGTAATTCTTTTTTTTCGTTAGGATCTGCATTATGTAAATCTAAAGCAAGATCGTTTATTTTTTTACTTGTAGAAAAATATTCTTGTTTCCATCGTTTTGGAGATATAAATTTATACAAATTAGTTTGGTCTTTTTTACTAAAGCTAGAAATACTTCCAGTTCCACCTCCAAGCATAAAAGCTGGTATAGCGGCATTTATTATACCGTCAATATATTTTTTCTTGTTAAATTCGTCTTCATACAACAAAACGTTTCCAGATTCTTGAACAACAGCGTTTACACTTTCTGTTATAGCTTCTCCAAAACCACCTTTAAATGTTTTTTTGAAAAATGATGAAACAAAACTTTGCGTATATTCTTCAACAGCTTCTCCTGCTAATCCTTTTACTCCTCCCATTTTGAAAAGACCGCCAATATACTTACCTCCGAGATATTCAGTTCCCCATTCTGACGCTCCCGCTAATAAAGAATTAAATATTATATCTGATTGTGTTTCTTCAGGTCTTTTTTCTAAATCTTCGTAATATTTTCCCCCAGCAGTAGAAGCGCCTAATACAGCTCCTCCAACTACAGGGTTTATAGCGCTCATAATTATAGAAGGAGCAGATTGAAGCGCTGATTGAACGCCAAGTTCCGCTGCGTAACTCCATTTTCCTTCTCTAGCTAAAGTAGCTAAATCTACGTCTTCTCCTTTTTCGTTTACATATCTATCTGACAAAAGTTGATTGAAAATTTTCACTTGATGCGTCCAAAATGGTGCAGTAGCATGTCGCCGTTTTTTGTTTTCAATTTGTTTTTCTCTTGAAACTCCAGCTATATTTTCTCCAACACCAATTACAAAATCCGTAGCTCCCATGCTTATATCAGATGCTCCTTGTACAAAATCAAGCATATATGGTAGCACCCAATTATCTAATTTAGTAGGAAAAAGATCCATACCTGGCACTTTTTTAATATTACCAAGCGCAGCATCCTGTTGTAATTGATAATAATTAGCAGGTAACTGCGAAGGTATGTTTTTTCTTAATTTATCAAAGTATTTAGTAGAATCTGGACTCATATTATTTGATTGTTAATAATTATTTTATTATAATATTGCGGTTATACCTAGCGCTTTTAATATTTCTTCAATATCTTCCTTGTCTTTACCTCTACCACCTATAGACTCTCCAGTCCAAGAATCTACAAGTGTAGAATTTCCAAGCATATCTCTTTCGTATATCCAAATCTTTTCCCCACCATAAAGCATAGTCATTCCTTTTGTTCCTGCTTTTGGAAATTCAATAAAATATTTTCCTTTCCAATTAGTTTCACCTAAATCATATAATGATTTACCTTTAGAACCAAAACCATTATCTGCTAAATAATCAAAAAGTGCTTTTCCATTTTGATTCCTTTTGTAACCTCCCTTATATTTAGCTATCTCGGGGCTCCATATATTGTCAACTATATAATCTACATTAACACCTTCTTTCATTTTTTTAATATACGGTTGTTGTTCTATTTCTACTTTTCTTTCAAATTCAATATCTTCAGGAACTTCTCCGACATTACCCACAAGCATATTTTCAATAGCATCGATACTAATATTTTCTCCTTCTTTAATAACACCTGTTATAGTAAGTAATTCTTTTAATTGCGAAGCAGCTTCTTTTACAGATAAATTTGTTTGATTTAACGCGTTATCTTCACCAAAAATTATATCGTAACTTTTACCGTTTTCATTTAGTTTTAAAACAGGTGAATAAGTATTTTCTCCATCGCTAATATTTGGAATTTTATAACCACTTGACTGAATATCTTCTTTAGAAATAGATAAAAAACCTTTTTTGTAATTTGTCCAAGATTTAAGTTTATTTTTATCAACAACAACGTTATTTCCACCACCGCCAGTAATATTAGTTGGAGTTAAAGCTTTAGTTCTTTCGTACAATTCGTCTAAATACCAATTTTTAAACATTTGTCTTAGAGGCATTTTTTTACCAGTTTTAGGATCTGTATATGATTCTAACATACCTTCTTCAATAAGATAGTTTAATGTAATGTTGTTTTCTTCTAATATAGAGTTTACGAAATCGTTAGTATTAACAGATTTTGTATCTTTTTCGTCCATACTATCAAATAACAACGAAGCTTGTTCTTTTATTTTAAGTTTGTCGTACATAAACTCAACATCACCTAACGCTTCATTGTATAAACTTCTAGCAGCATCATTACCTGTTGCGTTAGCTCCGTTTTGTATTGCATTATACATAAAGTTTTGCATTAAAAAACTTTCCTTTTGAGCTTTAGCACTTCTTAAGGTAGGTTCATCTCCAATTTTAGATAAATCTCTAGTAGCTCCTGAATATGGATCAACCCACTGTAATTTACCGTCTATGATTTTTATGTTTTCACCATTACCATGGTATATATCGTGCCACATTTCGTGTTCTTCTTCTGGCATTTGTATACTCCATTTATCAGATTCAGAACCATTAGATTGCTTATCGTTTCTTATCTTTAATAATTGTTGGTTAATTTTATCAAACTCTACAAGTAATTGTTGGTCTTTTTCCATCTTCTCTCTAAGTTCGTCATATCTAGGATCGTTTATATTTAAACGAGATAACTCCCTCATATCTGCTTTTACAGACTTACTAATATTTTTTATTTCACCAACAATAGGCATAGGAACTTTGTTAGGTCCTTCTTCTCCAAATATATTAGACGTATCGAATTCTGGCATTTGCTCTTTTAACAATTCGTACTTAGCATTAGAAGCCGCTATTCTTTCTTTGTATAAAGTTATGGTTGGTTGTGTAAGAGCTGCAAGATCTTTTTGGTTTCGTAAAACCTGCGCTTCTCCTTGTTGTCTATAATAAGCAGCCTGCTTATCAAAAACACTTTTACCGGTTGGTTTTTCTACTGCAGCTATTTGCTTGTCTATACCAGACATATCTATTTCTTTTGGACCTGAAGCAGCAGCGGTAACATCTAAGCCATACACCGCGTCTCTATACGCTTTCATAGTATCTTCTCCACCTAATATAGACCCACCATCAGTACCTTCTTCTATTGTTGATTTATCTTTTGCCATAATTTATATTTTAATTGCTTCCAGATATTGGTCCAAAACCACCACGCGTAATACCTGTGTAAATATTTCCTTGTTGATTAAATCCAGGTGTTGTAGCTGTGTTTCTACCAAAACCAGTAAACGGATTTACACCATAGTTAATCCCACCAGGCATAAATGTTCCAGTGGCTCCACTTACAGCTTGTCCTAGTCCAGATATAAATCCTGATCTAGCGGTAGATCTAGCTCTGTCAGCCGCAGATAATCTCTCTAATCCTAATCCATATAGACTTGACATTCTTTGTTGTTCCATTGCTGTAACGTATTTTTGCTGCCCCTCTCTTTTAATAACATCAATTTCGTATGCAGATAGTCTTCTTTTTGTATCAGTAGTGTAAGCAGACTTTCTTTTAGCTAAATCAACGTCAAATCCAGCTTTTCTTTGCATTTTATCAAATTCAAAAGTACCTTCTCGTTTAGCTTGTTCGCCCTGTAATCTCAATCGTTCGTTTTGTTGCTCTTGTTGGGATACAATAGCGGCTGCTTTTTGCGCTTGTTGCGTTCCAATATTAGCCATTGATTGCGCTAATCCAGCTACTCCGGAAGATCCAGCTGCACCTCTAAATCCTTGCATTAAATTAGCTTGTTGTTGTTGCTGTTGTTGTCTTAGATAATCTGCGCCTTGTGTATCTATAGTTAAATCTTCATATAAATTTTCGCTATAAGGATTTTCCATACCAGCATAAGGATTTGTTACTCCAGCTAACGGATCTTGTAATCCTGCTAGAGGATCTTGTAGTCCAGCGTAAGGATTTTCAAACTTCATGTTCATATAAGCTTGCTTAGCCGCTTCCATTTCTTTTCTAGCGGCAGCTTGTTCTCTTCTTCTTTTCTTTCTACCAAACAAACTACTAATTCCAGATATAATACCTGGAGCAGCAGCAGCTATAATTTGTGCTGTAGCAGGATCCACTGCTTTCATCGGTGAAGGTTTTATTGAAGAAATTTTATTAAAAGGGGATCTATATCCCACTGGTGATCTTGCCATATTATTCTATTTTATGTATTTATAGTTACACTTTTTGTACTTTATTTACTACTAGGACTTATTTCTGAACTCAAAGCAAACAATTCAGCTTTTTCAGTAGAATTGTTTATTAATTTTATTTCAGCAAAATAACCTAATAGACTAGTATTATTTACAGTTCTATCTTTTTGAAACATTATAAAATCATCAGAAGAAGGTTTTTCAACGTCACATAATGGAGATTCTATTGTTATAAAATTACCACCTACATTAGTTATACGTCCTACTGTTTGAGGAACTTGATCTGAAACTTGAAATCCACCTGTAGCAGCGTTTACATTGTCAACAAAATAAGCTGTATCTCCAATTTGAACAGAATCATTATTAATATTGTTTTGAAAAATTATTTTTTTTGCCATATTATTGTTTTATGATGCAGCTCCCACTGTTATAAAATTATCTAAATCTAAGTAAATTGTTCTATTAGCATCGGGATTACGACTTACCGGAATAGTATTTATAATCGTTACTTTTTGCGTGCTACCGGTAAAATATAGTTTTGCTCCTTGCGCTAATCCAACACCTACGTTTTGAGCTAGAGTCATAACCATACTTCCGGAAGACGAACTAGCGCTAACACTAACAACCGTATTTGTGGAAGCGTTATTAACCCCAACACCAGCAATAGTAACGTGATTACCCCCAGCTATACCATAAGTACCGTTAAGATCTACAGTTGTACCGCTACTATCACTACGAACCGTTTTAGTAAGTTCAGCTGATGTAGCCGAAGTAACATCGGCGTTCCATCCAGAAAAATCTATATTTGCTCCAGTAGATTTTTTTATAGAGCTAGATCCTCTAGCTTGAAAAGCTAAAGTTATATCATCAACAAAAGCTTGCGCCGCAGAAAGCGTTAGTGTATTTGTTGCTGTATTTATAGATGTTATAGTTGGTGTTCCAATTAAATACGCGTTTGTTCCACTAACAGCAGATATAACCATACCTTCTACTATATCCGTTAAATCATCTATTATTATTTCGGTAGTTGCTGTAATAAATTCCAATTCTACACCGTCTTCAATTGTCATACTAGCCGAAAGCGTTATATCTTTTGCGTCACCACCAACGTTTACAGCGGCAACTGTTGTTCCAACTGTAACACCCTCACCGAAAACATAATCACCCACTTCAATAATCCCTCCACTGGCATTTGTATAATCTGCGTCAAGAGTAACAGCTGTGCTTCCACCAACTGTACCGTCTACTGTAGAAAAAATCTTTTCGATAGTATTATCTAGACGGTTGTTAACCGTATCGCTAGCTGTAAAATACCAATCTGTATCTATAGGTTGTCTTATTAATCTAAGTCCAAATCCTCTTGCATCTGACTCTGTATTTTCAATATCCCAATTAACAGGTTCTGAAGCGTTAGAAGGAAGTGCAGGTGAGTTAACAGATGTAACGCTAGATGGAAACGTTTTGTAATTAGCACTACTAGCAGCAGATATGGGAGTAAAAGTTAAAGTTGTATTAGGTACTTGATCTATAGTAATAACGTGAGAATGCTTGTTAGTACCAACGGATAAAACAGTGTCTTTGTCTGGAGGCGCCAACAAAAGAATAGTATAAGTATCTGCACTTGTGTTAGTAGGAAAAGAAATAGATCCACTGTAATTTTTACCAACCATTTTAACATTTAAGGTAGTTTCGGAAGAAACATCAGACGTAAAAGAACCAGTTGAAAAATTGTAAAAATCAATCTGATCAGACGTACCGGTAGATGTGTTAAACACTTGTAATAAAAACTCAGCTCCAGTTTCCCCTGTAATAGTAAACTGTCTATTGGAGCTAGTTTGTAATAAAGTGCTTTGATTTATTGTAAAACCGGTTATATTTTTCATTTATTTTGTATTTTAATTTAGTGTCTACCCGTACCCTCCACCTCCTGCGGTTCCATCTCCTTCAGTTCCACCTCCGGTTGTTCCACCAGCTCCAGCTCCAGCTCCAGCTCCAGCTCCAGCTCCAGCTCCATTACCAGTTCCAGTTCCTTCAGGACTTCCTGCAACAGCTCCTCCTGCAACGCTAGTATTTGGATCTTGTACAGTTGAAACAATTCCTAATCCTTGAAAACTAAACTGAGAAGTTCTTTTACTTATATTCGATCTATCAGCGGCAAAAGCATGACTAGAATTACCCTTAATATAATTAAACCACTTACCTTCTTTTTCTATAAATTCTTTTAAAAATCCATTTTGTTTGTCAGTTACAATAGAACTAACATACCAACCATCTTTGTTTTTTATATTATGTAAAGATGCGTTCGTTAATCCAGTATTAGTATCAGGATATCCTTTGTATACTCTACTTTGACTTCCTTCGTAATTTAAAGTATTGAATGATTTTACCAAAGAAGGTTCTGTATTTAATACCGTTGTTATAGTTGAAGGTTCTATTATAGGATATTCGTCTCCAGAACCAGGAACGCCATCAGGATCTTCAAGTATACCGTAAAACCAATTTCTTGTTTCGTTAGAATGATGTTTCCATAATTCACCATTTTTTATTGTATAATAATTACTTGATAAACTTAACCCTGCTTCTGGTATAAATGATTTAAAACTTGTCCATCCTTTTACATCTTCACTATATGTTACGGTTGTTGGTTTAAAATTTGGAACGTATGTATATAATCTAAAGTTATCTAGCGTAGCGTTAAACGGTTCGTTGTCTATATTAATAACAAATGTATTTCTTAGAATAGCTGGATCTGTAGTAACGCTATCTCCTAGAACAAAGTTTTGACTAAATTTTCCGTTTGAATTAATAGTTGTATTGAATCCAGGAGTATGATTTGTGCCAGCGGCAGGAAAAGTAAATCCATTACCATGTTTATTATAAAAATAACCGCTTATAGATCCAGATCCAGAGTAATTACTTACTGTAAACTGCAAGTTAACACTTGCTCCATTAAAAAATTTTCTTTTTTGGATACGTTGTTCTGGTATAGATTGCATTAAAAAAGCACTAGAAGGAGCGTTATCAAAAATTATATTTTTATTTGTATTGCTCCATGATATATAGTTTTCTACAGTCTGATCAAAACCTCCAAAAATCCAACTTTCACTACTACTAGGAATAAAGTAGTTAGTCATGTCTTTTAAAGAAACATTATCTAATTTACCTCTAAAATCACCTCCAGTGCTTGGTATGTAAAATACTACTTTGTTCATTTTACCCCATTGCTGTGATGCTTTTGATTGAACTCTAGTAGTAAGGTCTGACGTTAATATATCGTTTGAGTATTGATTTTCGTACCTAGTCATTTCTATAACAGTTCCATCCATATTAAATTTAACCGAATAATCACCTTCAGCAAACGTTGCTCCGGTAGTGTTAAATTCTATTCCAATAGCTTCGTCTAAATTAACAGCATCTAAAGCGCCCATAACATATCCATATAATTGCCCGTGACCATAGTCAGATATGGTAAATTTTAATTCGTAACCATCGTATGTTACCGGTGGTGAAGAGCTAATATCTTTTCCTCTAGCTTCTAAAATTGTATTTTGTGCTCCAGACGTACTTAATAGACTAAAAGATTGAGCTACATGCGCTCCTCTTCTTCCAGTTGAATTTATTGGATCGTTAATATCATTACCCCAATAAACTTTATTATCAAGACAGTACACTGTTCTTCTAGGACTACGACCGTGATAAATTTGAACGTGTTCACTTGTACCGGTTTTAGTCCATGGCGGAATCCAGTATCCTGGTCCTATTGACCAAGCAGAAAGAGTGCCACCAAATTCTTTTTCTGTAATATCAAATAATTCTATTTTATCTACTGTTCCTGTGAAATTAAAAAACAAAACACTTAGCTCGTTTAAATTACTAGTATTTTTATGTTGCCATCTAGCAATATACGTGCCGTTTCCTTTATCTTCAAATGCTATTGCATGATTAGCGATTCCTGCCCCAACAATACCCGTATGACCAGGTAATATATCGCCTGATCCATATCCTGTTGGAAAGGTACTTGAGTCTAAAACATTTTCTATAAGTATTCCAGCAAAATAATAAATACCTCCTATGTCTGTTAATTGAGGATTCCCTGTTATTCCACTTAACTTTACTTCGTACCAATTATCCATTATAAAACCACATGACGCACCGTTAGCATCTGTAAAATGCGTAGATACATCTTGTTTCAAAAAACCGTTGTCTCCTCCTTGGCCAGTTGTTATAGCACCAACAAAACCATCTGAATTATAACTACCATCGGCATAAGAATTACTTGGATTAACCGCACCAACAGTGTCGTCATAAAAGTTTGTTATTCCGTTTGGAGTTCCTATGTAATATCCAGGGTCTACAACCGTACCATTTGCTAAAGTATAAGGAGTGTTTGTACCAGGACCCGTGTCTGGTCCGTATAAAGAAGTTTGTGTAGCTAATCCAACTCCACTTATGTTCCAGTTGCTAATAGCAGTGTTTTGTACTTCTGCCCAAGCGTCTACCTGAACGTTAGGAATATTTGGGACGGCCGCAGTGGCAGCCACAGCACCAATGTTATTACCTGGTCTTGTTATTCTTCTGATTTTTTCAATTTTAAACTCTTTAGTTAAAACAGAAACCGGACTATTATCATCAACAATCCCTATTCTTGGTTCAATAAAATTTGTAATAGGGGCTAATATTGTTTTACCAGTAACAGTGGTAACTGAAGGATACTCTACCCAAGTTCTATGAACACCATCAGTTCCATTCAACAACATGTAGAATTCAATGTCATGCGTTCCAGATTCCATGTTATCTAAAGTAATAGTATTACTATCAATCCATCCAAGCTGGTGATTGTCATCATTATTTGCAACGCTTGTGTAGTCATTATTTGTCAACGTAGGAGTTGCTACCGAAGCGTGAGGACCTGCGGTAAAGTGAACGTCAGGAATTAACCAATCAGTACCTGTATTGTCTGGATCTTCTCCCCACATCTTTATTTCTATATCAGATCCCTTATCTTCAGTCGTAGCATTTCTCCAAGGTTGTCCTATTTCAGGGTTTGCGTAAAACTGAACTTTCATGGTAACTTTGTATGCTTCACTGTGAAATGTTGTTGTATTTGTAGCGTTTGGAAACTTGTCAAGCATAGCGAGATTACCAGAAGCTACACTGGAATTTACGGTAGAATTAGATAAATTTCGTAATTTAGGCCATACTCTAACTGATCCAGCGTAAGTGTTTCGATTAGGATTAGGTGTTGCGTTTGATAAGTTTGCGCCACTTCCTGTGTATCCGTTTTGTCCAACAACCCATGTGTTCCAATAAACACCACTGCTAATAAAATCTATATTAGGATTGTTTACCGCTACTGTAGCCCCGTTAAAATCTGAAATTCTAGTATAATAATATCCGGCTATATTTCCGGTTGAATCAAACACGTCTGTTTGAGCTGGAAAACCTACTGGTAACGTTGGACTATTGTGAATAATATTTCCGTTTCTAGATCTATAAAAACCAACAGCAGTGTTAAATCCACTAGTATCTCCTGCTGTGTGAGTATGATAAAAAAGATCTCCTCCTTGCGTAGGTGTAATTTGTTGTGGAGTATAGTTATAAGAAAGAGTACAATCCCAGTCAAAAATAGATTCAGGCGTATTAGTATGTGCGTAATTTTCTATAGTACCACCAATAGCCGCTTGTGCCGGCGCGGCTGCTTGAATATCACCTATGTTGATAGCTGAATGGTTTGTTATTGTTACTCCACTATCTAAATCTGAATTTACAGTTACATTTGAAGGTTCTTGCGGTAAAGTTCTATTACTTCCAGCGGCAAAACTTCCGTCTATTATTAATTCTTCTTCATTAAAGTATTCTACAAGATCTTCTCCTCTACTAAAATACCCATTATTTATTACATTTGCTTTTGGAGGATCAGTTAAAGTTAAATTATAATCTTTCTTATAAGCATCGTAACTACCAATTAAATTTCCAGCACCTTTTAAATTATCTCTAAAGTAATCGTGCATACCGGCGTCTGATATAGGGGTTATTCCATCCATAGATAATCTTAGTACCGCTCCTCTTTGTTTATCTGTAAAATAAGCTCTATAAGATTCTTTAGCAAATGATTCTGGATTTGTAGATATACCATAATCACCAACAAAAGGATTTGCATCTCCTAACACGGCGTCTGATGCTACTACCTGTGGATTACCATCAGCATTATATAAAGCATTTTTATTAGCTGTTATTCCTACGACTCTATCTTCACAAAAAGCTATTAAACTAATTCTTCTTTGAAACAGCTTTTGTATACTACCATACGTTGGGTTTAAATCTTTTGTAATTTTTTCAGCGGCAATAAATTGATTTAAATCATTTACACCGCTAGTTGAGTTAAATATTCCTGAGTAAATTAATCCACTTTTTCTACGTTCTTCTTCGTATTTTTTATCTAAAGTAGTGTTAGCTTTTACTCCATTAGTTATAACCATAGCGTTAAAATCGTCTCTAATTCTATTAGATTCGATTCCGTTACCAAAAGAAAAACAATTATACCAACCTAACCCTAGAATTGGATTTAAATCAGGCTTTATTGTTATTGAATCAATTTGCCCAGTTACAACTCCTTGACTAGAGTACGAAATATTACGAGATTCAACGTAATTTACAGATTCAATTTTTCCTGTAACATACGAACCATCATCTTGCATGAAATTAATACGTTTGCCAGCGTAAGGAACGTTTTTAGGGCTATTACTTCCGTATTGAGAATTTATATTTCTATCTAATGTAAACGTATTTTTACCCGTCCATTCTTTCAAACGTACAGGATCTGTTACGTTTAAAGTACCATAATTACTTGACCTTGTAGCGTTAATATTATCGGGGAATTTTACTTCGCAACCTACTGGAGCAACTAACTCTTTGTTTTCACTGGTTATATACGTAGGATATGCAGGGCTAGCTTCGTGATAAATATCTATATCAACGTTTTCTTTAGGTTCTGTTTCCCAAATAGCTGGGTTTTGAGCTATTATCCCTGAATTAACATCAAAATCTTCTTTTATAAATTGTATTCTACCAAAACTATCCGCGTCAAGAGTAGATCCATCAACAGGATCGTAACTTGCGTCTTTTATATTTTTATCTATTTCAACTATATAACAAACTCTTCTGTTGTTTCTTTGTCCAAACTTAACAATTCTTTCTTTCATAGTTTGGTATTTACTTGAATCTCCTAGAGCAGGGGTTGAACCACTGATATTGCTAGGACGACTTTTAGCCCAATCTACAACCGCGTCTTCAACGCTATCTCCCGTGGTAACTAACCGTCCTTGACTAGAATCCCATTTCCAAGATTTTCTCCATGGAGTATGGTTGTAAATTAGTTTTTTTGAATAACCTAATATAGTATAAACTGTCCCGTCGGGATCGTCTTTAAACTTAAATCTTTTACCTACTGTCTTCAACTGATTAGTAAAATCAAAAACATGTTTTAAAGAATCTGATCCATCTGGCCTATCTTCTTTCCACTGTACATTGTGTTTCCATCTGTAACTAGGACTAAACGATAAGCCATCATCATACCCCCAGTGACCGGTTTGATTACTACTTGTATTTGTTCCCTCCATAAACACCGCGGCATTATTGTCGGTACCTGGAAACGTCAGCGTAATACCCCCGTAATCATTTGTGTTAGCAAAAACACCACCTCCCCATATAGCTTGTAAATTTCCGGACAAAGTTTCTGTTTGATGTGCGTTAGGATATATAGCCATTCCGCCAGTTGGAAAATTACCGTCGTGTAAATCTTTTCCTGGTCCTAAAAAAGATAGATGTAAATAGTGTTTTCCATCTTCTGCGCCGTATGTATTATCTAAAGACATGTGTTCGTCGTGAACACTTGATCTCCATCTTCTTATTCCGTTAGACGGACTAGTTGAGTTACTAGTGTGCATGTCATCAGTTGTAATAACACCATCTAAACCATTTAACAAATAATTTCCATTAAGATGAAAAATTCCAGCAGAGTTATTAGGCGTCGGGTGAGGATTTCCAGGTTCTGTAGGCATCATGTGATTTGCTGTAGGATAAGCTATTTTGTCTCCACTAGAATGCGTATATAAAGTATATCCGTTAGGTATATTATTTGTAGTTAAAGCGTTTCCATTTTCGTTTACATCGTGAAAAATATCACCAGGAACGTTTGGCACGCCAGCTTTTTGTCCTTGACCACTATTTCTTGCGGAGTAATTTTCAGTATCAAGCTGTACAGATGCGTAGTACATATTATCTATAAAAGGATGTTTACCAGAAAAACCAGCTCCTAAACGCACTGCTTCCCAATCGGGCTCTGTTTTAGTTAATTTAGCCGTACTGTGATTTGGACTAGTTACCTCGTTTGCTCTAGTTCCACTAGCACCAGGATCTACAAAGGACTGTTGATTTGTTAGTCCAAGACTAGGATCGTAATTATTAGCTCCTGGACTAACATCAGAAAGCCATCTAACATACGCCTGAGCAACAACTTCGTGATTAGGAACTATTACTAAATCACTAAT
>VMHT01219632.1_pt1 | contig 13712 bp, 8 predicted proteins | sample 4693611 | NCBI WGS metagenome assembly VMHT01 (sample SAMN12280063, study PRJNA550983) | marine metagenome | isolation source: seawater sampled from same location over 5 years 0.02-0.2 micron viral filtrate | place: USA: collected off the coast of southern California halfway between the port... ... | reverse complement strand
TGCAGATGCAGATGCAGCAGAACCCCGCCACGATTGCACAGCAGCGTGAGCAAGAAGTGCTTGGCATGATTAAGCAAGAGCAAGGCCGAAAGCTAGGCGACGTTGCACAACGCACTGCCGGTACGCTAGGGCAGATCAACAAAAGAGCGCAGCAGAATGTGCAGCGCACTGCCAAGCAAGGCTTACCCTCTATAGGTGGCCCACAAAGACCCCCTGCAAACGCTCCGCAGAAACCCGCTATGATGGCTGGTGGCGGTATTGTTGCATTTTTTGATGGTGGTGAAGTGGTATCTGAAGAAGAAATTAGAGAGTACCTTGCTCGGTTTAACCAACTAGACAACCCTAGAAACAGGGAGATGGCTAAAGAAGACATCCTCAAAGTCAAAGCGCAAGAAGCCCAATCTGCTGCTAGAACACAAGCGTTAGCGGGTAAAGCCCCCGGAGCCGCATCACGTCGAGCACAGCGTCAGTTTACGAAAGAGTATGACCCCACAGCAGCGTTAGGCGGCCCCCCAAAAACAGGGCCATCTAGGGCATCTGTGGTAGCCGATATGGGCGGTAAGGGTGTACTGCAACCTGACTTTGGTGGTTCAGACTCTGGGATTATGGCTAGAGACGCTGGTGTGCAGCCTGCTAGTACGAAAGGGCAAGGGCTTGAAGCTCTAGGGTTAGCTCCACCTACACCTACACCTACTGTTGTAGGCACGGAACGTCAGGATATAGCGCGAACTCTCATGAGCGAGATGGGCGTCAAACCTGAAGGGACTCGTGAAGAAGCTAGGCAAGCCGCTGAAACTCGCACCAAGGGTATTCTTGAAGCCGCTATCGGTAGAGAAGAAGGTAAGTTAGGGCCAAAAGAATCTCAACTACAGCGTATGCAAGACCTGCAAGCGCAACAAACAGACCCCGATAAGCTACGTAGAGAACGTCTTAAAGCGGGGCTTTTGGGTGCTGCGGGTCGAGGTAGCACTGCCCTAGCTGGATTCGGCGCAGGCGTATTTAATCAGCGTACCCAGCAAGAAGCCGCTGCACGTAAGAACTTGACGGATCAGTTTGGTATTGAGAACGAGAAGATTCAGCTTGATCTGGACATAGCAGGTTCTCAGATTCAATCAGGGCAAGATGCCGTTGAGCTTCTGGGTAAAGACCAGCGAGCCGCTGTCGCCGCAGTTCAAAGTGCCGCAGCGGATGACGTGAAGATGGCCATTGCTGAAGGTGATCGTAAATTTGATGCCGACATACAGGGAGCTAAGACTAAGCTCGAACTGTTCCTGAGCCAGATGGAAGACCGCCGTGCCGCAGCGGAACAAGCAGCGGATAAAGAACTGGCTTACACTCAGTTAGCGGCTGAGTTCTTGCAAAACAAGATGGATCTAGAGAAAGAAATTTTAGGAGACTCGGGGCTTACGCTAGCCGATAGTGAAGATGAGGTTAACGCTGCTGTGGATAGACTTAACCTCATATCTATTGAGTTCCATCAAATGTTAGAGAAAGCGGGCATAAACGATTTTGAAGAGGACATCCAGAGGCGTGCAGGTACATCAAGCGGTGGTGGTGGTGGTGGTGAAGCTCCAAGTGGCATAAACCTAAACCCTGATTTAACAGCCCTTGTAAATAGCCTAGCGCAGTAGATCTAAATGCCAGTAGTACCCAGAGAAAAAGTCTTACGTGCGTACCGCAATGCTGTAGCTACTGGAAACACAGCGGCTGCAAGGCAGTTAGGTGACGCATTAGTAGGGCGTACCGCTCCTCGCCCTGCCCTTGCACCACGAGAAACCGGCATATTCGAGGACATTACCTCTGGATTCGGTGCAGGTGTTGTTGGTGTGGGTGAGATGGCGGCACTTGGCCTTGCTGCCCCACTAGAAGAGGAGAGCGAACTGGCTGCACGCGAGCGCATCCAGTCTATTGCGGAGTCTTTCCGTCCCGAAGGTGGTGACCCAGAATCTGTTACCTACAAACTAAGCTCCGCGCTTGGTTCCATTGCTGGACTTGCTTCTATACCTGTTGCCGCTGGTATAGCTGGTGCCCCCGGTACGGCTGCTCTAGGTCTTGGCGCGTTAGCCGCTGGCGCTGCCGGTACTGGTGAGGCAAGTGAACGTGCTCGTGCTGCCGGTGCTACGGAACAAGAACGTGGCGAAGCCGCCCTACGGGGCACAGCAATCGGTTTGCTAGACATACTGCCCGTTGCAAAAGTAGTTAAGTTCGCTGATCTACCTACTCTAAACAAGCTCATCGACAAGATACCGCCTGAAAAGGTCGAAACCATTGGCGAACGTATCTACAGTGCAGGTGTGACAGGCGGGTTTGAGGGTGCACAAGAAGCTGCATCCAACATACTGCAAAACCTTAACGAGCAAGAATACAACGCTGCTGCTGAGACGTTTGGTGGTACCGCAGAAGAAGCCGCACTTGGCGGTGGAGCCGGTGCTATCTTGCAGGGTCTTGTTGACCTGTTCGCCCCACGCAGAGCCGGTAAGACCATTGGTGATGCTGTTGAAGAGATCGAAGCCGAAGGGCAGCTTGAACTATTTGATGACGCAGAAAGGCGTACTCCTGAGATAGATGAAGTCATAGACGACATAGATCAGGAAGAACGGGACAGGCTGTTTGAGGAAGAACGTGCAGCCGAAGTAAGTCCTGACCAAATGTCACTGCCGGGGCTAGAACCAGAACGTGTTGGCCCACAACTACAAGGTTTGCCTGCACCAGAAGGCGAGACCATTGCTGGTGAGACGTTAGCTGTAACGCCAGAAGGCGAGGCGCTAGGCAGGGAAGAGCAAAGAGAGCGCCTAGCTAGACGTGCCAGAGAACGACAGATTACTGAAGAGCCAGTATCTGATGAGGTGCGAACAGGTAGAGAACGCGCCGAGATTGCTGAAAGAGAGCAGCCCGATCTGTTTCCGACTGAACTTGCTGTAGCGGAAGAAGCCGCAGTAGCGCCAGAAGCAGAACCAACACCCGAATCGCGCCCTGTCACGGAAGAAGACCTCACCACTGCTGGGTTTGCGCCAAACGCCGCTGTACGTAAACGTGTCATAGGTAAAGACTTAGATGATCCAGAAGTCCGGGTTGAGCTAACTAACGAGGCTAACCGTCTAAAGTCTCAAAAGGTTCGGCGCGGCGTTACCCGACTGCTAGAAGGAGTACCTAGTGAGCAACGTGATCTACCTACCCCGCGCAAAAGAGAACCTGTCGCAGCAAGAAGTGGAACAGGCGATGCAGTTGATATACCTAGCGTGGGAGTCGATGCAGGACGTACGGATACCGTGGAACCTACTGCACTTGTCGGAGAGCCAGTGGGAGATGTTGGAAGAGGCGTTGGACGACCTGCTACTGGAACGAGAAAGCAGCGTGGTGCACTAGCCCGCAAAGTTACTTCGGCAGTAGCCAAGGCTAACGCAGCCCGAACTGAAGTAGCTAAAGCCGAAGAAGCTGTAACAGTAAAACCAACGCAGGCTAACCAACGCAGGCTGACTCGTGCCGAAAAGAAACTACAGAAAGCTACTGAAGAGGGTATAAAAGCCAACGAGCAGCTTGCCGATGTAGATACAGAAGTCATACCTCAAGAGACTGTGGAGGCTCAACGCCGTGCGGAGCGGGCTATGCCAGCCACTGCCGCAGCTACACCAGTCACCGTAGAAGAGGTTTTGGCGAAGGAACCTACACCCACCCCGGCAGAACCTACTGTAGAAGAGCCTACGGCGGACGTAGATTTACGTGCTCCAGAGGAAAAGACCGCCGATAAGCAAAGTCTCCTAGCCGAACGCCGCGCAGAAAGAGACAGGCTCGTAAAAGAAGAAGGTCTCAGTAAAGCAGACGCTATGCGTGTCGCATCCGAACAAGTCCTCAACGCACCTCCGAGAGACTACACCGAGGTGTTGGATGCTTCGCTGCCCGATACTGTAAAGCGTGCGGTACGTAATAACGAACTACGTCGCGCCTTACTAGAGCTATCTAACAAGTCAAACGATAAGTTCATCAAGCGAGTAGCTGGCCGTCTGGCTAAACTCACTGGTGACACCAAGATAATGACCGTGCCCCCAAGCCAGTTGGGTACAGTAGACGGTAAACAGGTTGACGGACGGTTCATAACCGCAGACAACACAATCGTACTGAATAAAGACTACACAGATGTGTATGTCCTACTGCACGAGATGGCGCACGCTGCAACGATCAACACTCTGAAGAATCCGTCACATCCGACTACTAAGAAGCTGATGAAGCTGCACGAGGCTAGCAAAGAGTACCTACGTAACTCTTATGGGTCTAAGAACGTAGCGGAATTTGTTGCTGAAGCCTTTACTAACCCCACCTTTCAAGGCGAGCTAGCTCGAATCAACCCAGACGGTAGGCCGCTTAGTGTCTGGCAAGAATTCATCCGTGTGGTATCTAACTTCCTTGGGTTGGGCAAAGAACGTGGCACTGCACAGCGCGAAGCCCAACAGCTAATCGAGGATATATTGGCACCTGCCGCCAAGCACCGTGGCGCTCCTTTGCTAGCGTCTATGACTGATCCTGCTGGCGTACGTAGGGTAGCGAAAGGACTCAAGGACGCTCTACCTGAAGGGCCGATAGCGCGTGCAAAAGAAAGAATAGTTGGCGAGTATGGTGCACTCACAGCAGGGCAGAAAAACACCGGACTAAAACGTAAAATACTTGGTCTCTTACCTAACAACGCCGTCGAAGTAGAGCTTGAAAGGGCAGGTGTAGTCGGTGTCGGTAAAGTTTTTGCCGCTATAGAGAACCAACGTGGTGGGTTAACCACCGCAGAACAAGCGGTTAGAAACAACCTACAGCCTATACGAGAGTGGGCTGCTAAACAGTCTGGAGAAACGATTAAGGCGTGGAACAACTTAATCTACGACAGCACTATTGATCAAGTAGACCCAGAGCTGACGCCACAGCAGGCACAAAAACGCTACGGCACGCAACCCGTAGACGGTACAAAACAGTTAAAAATAGACCGCTACAAAGAGCTACGGGCGATCTACAACAGCAAGACGGTTGGTGCCGAGGGTAGGAAGAACTACACCGCTCTGCGTAAGCTGTATAAAGATCAGTACGACCAACTTAATGACACGTTGCAAAACCGCATCGACGGGCTACCCATAGCAGAACAAGCGAAGACCAACCTCAAGAACGGTCTATACGCTAAGATGTTAGAGGCGACTAAGCTGGAACCATACTTCCCGTTGACTCGTACCGGCACGTACTTTCTGTCTGTGAAGAACCCCAAGGAAGGCGCAGACTCTGCCGTGTTTGCGTACGAGAACGCTGCGGAACGGTTCAGGGCAGCGGAAGCCTATGAAGCAGAAGGCTACGAAATATCGACGTTCAGCCCTAACGACAAAACCTCTTACGAAGACGCACCTTCTGGCTCCTTTGTCTCCAGCATACTGGGTATCATGAAGGTGAATAAAGTAGACCCAGAAGTTCAAGAACAGATAACACGTTTGTTCATTGAGTACCTGCCGGAGTCTTCTTTTGCTAAGTCATTGCTTCGACGTAAGGGCACTGCGGGTTATGACGTAGACGCTGTAGAAGCGGCTCGTACGAAGGCTTTTGATCTGGCACGGCAGGTAGAACGCATTAAGAACTCGCGGTTAATCGACAACGCCGTACAAGAGATGCTTGAAGCCAACCCTAAAATGGCGGATGCGAACAGTCCAGAGATCGAAGAGGTAAAAGACCGCGCTAGATTCGCCGTCAATCCGCCACTGGACAGTTTCGCTAAGAACGCAAACCGTATGGCATTTATGTGGACTATCGGCTTCAACGCCTCGTCTGCACTGGTCAACTTGTCGCAGATACCGTTGTTCGCGTACCCGATGTTGGCAGGTAAGTATGGGTTCGGAGCTACGCGGGACGCTCTAAGCGGTGCCACTAAGCTGTTTATGGGTTCTCCAACCAATAAAGACATAGCTACTTTAGCCGGAGATGCAAGAACGCCACAGTCTGTAAGAGAGGCACTACGTAAAGGTGACCTCAACGCAGCAAGAGAAGCCCTCAAAGACAAGGCATTACCATCACTGGATAACTACTATACGTTTTCTCGTGACAAAGATGGCAGGGTCACTTACGAAGTACGTAAAGACCTAGACCTCGATACAGCGCAAACAAAGGAATTGAAAGACCTTCTACCGTTGATGGAGCTTGCTTCTAGGCGGGGGCAGCTTAACTCGTCGTTCATTGCCGACACACTCAGCACGAGTCAGGCGGGACGTAAGATGTCTAAGATGGACGCGGTGACAAACGCCTCGGCCCTTATGTTCCATGAAGCAGAAGTGATGAACCGTCAAGTTACGATGGTGGCAGCGTATAAACTCGCTCTAAAGAAGTTTGATGGTGACAAGAAGAAAGCCGCCGAAGAAGCTGTACGTGAGACGCAGTTAATAAACGGTGGTGCCACACTAGAAACTGGCCCACGATACGCCCGTGAGAGCTTAGGTCGTATTGCACTGATGTACAAAGCGTACGGCATACAGATGTACTACACGATGTTTAAGTCTGGCAGACAAGCTGTGGAGAACTTCTTTCCGGGAAATGACGCTAAGAGCAGAGAGCTACGTAATGAAGCTCTGAAACAGCTTGCCGGTGTACACCTGTCCGCCTTGTTCTTTGCTGGGGTACAGGGTCTACCGCTGTACGGTGCGGTCTCCATGCTTATCGACATGTTTAGAGAAGATTACGAAGAAGATACGGACACTATGCTGCGGCAGTACCTAGACAGCGAAGTGCTATTCAAGGGCGCTCTGTCTGAAATAACGGGGGTTGATGTATCGCAGCGTGTGAAGCTGACCGACCTGCTGTTTGAAGCTGACAGGTTTAACAGTGACCCGTCCCCAGAAGAAGAAATCGCACACTTATTTGGCGGCCCTGCATGGAGCATCTACTCACGAGGCAGGGATGGTATAGACAAACTACGTGAAGGCGAGATAGAGCGTGGCATAGAAGACCTAATGCCGGGCGCTGTACGTAATGCTTATAAAGCTGTTATCAGGTACCCGAGGGATGAGGGCATTCTGACCCGACGTGGCGATCCTATCTATGATGATCTCACAGTCGGTGACTTGGCTACGCAGCTACTAGGGTTTCCGCCCGTTGACTACACCAGAGAAGCGGACGAGACATCTACAGCTAAACGCCTAGACATAGCCGCGAGTGCTAAACGCCGTGACCTGCTGAGACGTTACTACGTTGCCAAGAGATTCGGTGACAGAGAAGGTATGCGTGATGCACGGCAATCTATGCGAGAGTTCAACAAATCCAGTGCTGTGCGTCGAGATCGCCAGAAGCGTATAACAGGTGACACCATTGATAGGTCAATACGTGGGCACGAGACCCGTTCTGCGGAGATGCACAACGGCACAACGCTATCGCCATACATGAAGCGTACGGTGGATTCGGGCGAAGGGTTCTTATAGAAAAAACCCCCTTACCGCAAGAAGGGGTAACTACGGTAAGGGGGTAGGAAGGCGATAAGACCTAACAGCAGGAGACCGGACGACCTTATCAGGGCGGATCGTACCATACGGTTTCATGATGTTCCATATAGTTTCATACCGTCCGTAAACGCCTGTAAACGTCCGTGAACTACACCAATCTCCAGACACGAACCCCTAAAAAACGACCTTCCGACACCGCCTTAGCCCGTATATCCCATTCCATTTCGTCAACGCAGATGCGTTTAATCTGCTGTAGTGCCTTGTCCGTGTTGATACACGGCACAAATATCGAACTCCCTACCACCATAGCACCCCAGTCCACCACGATACGTACCCCGTCAGGGTTCAAGTCATGCGTCTTGAGTGTTATTTCCATGTCTTATGTAGCTTGCCGCGCACTATACGGTAACGGTTGTATATGTTGTTGACCGTGTGCGGCTCAAATCCTAGTTCCCGAGCAATATCCGCACGTCGCATACCTTTGCTGTGTAGCTTTAGTACCAACCGAATCTGATCTTCAGTGTAGATTGGCTGGTAGCTAGGGCTTTTCCTGTCGAATGGGGATATAGTGGCTCGCCTACTCTTTTTCCCCAACTCCACTACTTTCTCCTGTGCTCGTATCGCTGCCATGAACGTCGCCGTCATCTGAATCTTCCTTACCTTCGTTAGTTTTATCGAACACCTTACAGTCAACTATCAACACCCTGTGCGCAGACATAGCCGACCCCAAGTGTGTGCCTTTACCTAATCGCATAGACCCACGCTTACCGCCTAACTTGTTAATCAGGTCGTGCGTAAATGCGCCGTAGTTAATCTGGTGTGTAGCACACCAAGCCTTCAAGAACCTCGGGACTAAGTACGCCTTCTTCGTGTCCGTCTCGTACCGTGCCACTAGCCTACCTTTCGGTAGTGCGTCGGGTATGACGATGCTATCCAGCCCATTACCGGAACCACTGCGTAGATCGTCTGTGCTCTTGATTACCAGTACGTTGTTGTAGTTCTCAGTTAGGTAGTCGTTGAGTGTTTGTTCTACTGATGACCCCATATCGTTAACCGATTGCAGGTTTAGTTTAAGTAGGTTAACAGTCCACTTAAATAAGCCCTTCATGTCGTAGTCGATTAGCTCCAGCTTATTAGCGATGTACGCCCCAGCTAGTGTGGTAGCGGCTCCGGCAGACCAGAAACGGTTTTCTGATGTAAGCCCTGCCGCCTCGTCAATCTTACGCTGGAACCCAAGTACGAGCTTCTTAACGTCTTCTAAGTTCTGCATGACCCACTGGATGTAGATAACCCCAGCGTGCCCATAGTTTTCTTGGATAGACCTATCGAATTCGTCTGTGCCTTTCTTCTCCTCCGTGCTGGTGAATACCCGCTGCGCCCTCCATTCCATTATCCTCTGTGCCTCTGCTTTCGGCGCTTGCTTCTCGGCTGCAATACGCTCAATAACACTGGCATTACCTGTAGTTACACATGAGAGGTGCCACGGTTCACCACGAGCACGTTCGAGATTAGCCCCACCAGCCATACGCCCGCGCTGTTCGCCAGAAGATATTTGATACGCTAAGTCACTTAGCTGCTCACTTTTCTCATTGGTCAGTTCGTCTATGTAAAACGGCAAGTTGTGCAGCACCTCCGCACGGTTAAACTTTATCGCGTCGGTGTCCTTTGCGGTTATCATCATGCCCTTCTGAGCACCCCACACCGAACCTGCTACCCGTATAGCTGCTGTCTTACCGCACCCGCTAAGTGGGCTGTGTATGTGTAACGCGCAAGCATTCTGAGGCAAGAAACTCATCAGCGGAGAGCCGAACGCTGTACTCACAACGTACTGGTGCATCACCAGTTCAGGCCGCGTGTTGTAGAAATTAGCCATCTTTTTCCACGCCTCCAACGTACCCTTCGGCTTGAGGTATGGGATTAGTGCGGCTGTCGGTGTGGACGGGGGGTTGTGCTCAATACGGTCTGCGTGTATTTCACTGTTTCCTACGACAAAGGCATCCATGTTCTCATCTACCCAACCGAACTGGCGACGTGCCGTGGCTGCTGTAGAGGTTGCTTGTAATTCATTTACCCAAGTAATCATATATTGCATCAAATCGTTTAGTTGAGGGATGGCAACACCTTGCATCGCCATGTTTTTTCTAAATTCTTCTCGTGAAGTGACCGCCGTAAGAGGCATTATAAATTCACGTACACCGTCTTGTGGCAGGTGTATCCTACAAACTACGGACTCCCCGTCTTCTATATCTAATAGCCGCTGCGTAATGTAGATGTCGTTGTGGTAGATGACATGCTCGTCAACTTCCCCGTCTTGGCTTATGTTCCTGACATACACACCGCCGTTCTGACCACGAAAGTATGGGCGCGGGTAGACGGGTATAACGTGTTGTGTAGAAAGTTCTTGGCTAGCCGAACCCGGAAGTAACGTACCTTCTAGTAAATCACTCGACTCACTCGACTCACCCGACTCACCCGACTCAACTACATACGTACCATCTTCGTTGGCTTCTGCTTCAGCCACCTTGCGCCCTAGCACAATCGGTGAACTGATCTTGCCCCAGTGTGGGCACTCCGTGCAGACACCACCTTCATTCTCGTCGAATGTTGTGCAGCGGTACGGCCCCTTAATCAGATCCAACTTCTTCAGCGTTAGTTCTGGCGTGTACTCGGGGTGCTGGTTTGAGATCTTATGTGCAGCCTTTTCGCCGTCTTCGCAGAACTTAGCGATGGACAGACCTGCCCTCCACATAGGCTCACTCGTCTCGGCTTGGCCTTTTATTATCCGGCGTAGCTGTTCACACCCGTTACCGTTCTGTGCCTTGAGCAGTATGGTTCTGAACTCGTGCTTATAGTTCTGAATGATCGCATCACGTAGGCTTGCTGGCCCCTCCGCAGGTACGTACTTCTTGGGAACTGGTATCGTGTCCATCCCCAGCTTACTGGCAAAGAAGTCAAAGTTAACCGTATCGGGAGTCTTACCTATGACTTCTACTGGCGCAGGGGTATCAGGTTTGTGGTTATGCGTGCCCACTATGCGAAGAACCCGCGCTATATCAGCAGGCACTGCGGGGTCTATCTCAAGCCCAAACTCTTTGCACTTGGCCTTGAACTGGTCAGCCACTACCTTCCATTGCTCTACAGCAACCGATTCAGATAGCACCCAGTAAACGTGTACACCACGCCCAGAGTTAACGACCAGAGGTTTTGGTAATTCTAGGGCTACGATAAATTCTTGTAGCCTACGTAACGCCTCTCCCTGTGTAGCGAACCCCTCGTTCTTAGCTACTTTGTCTTCGCCAACGTCTAAGTCTAAGAAGAATGACTTAATCTGTTTAGCGTCATCACCTTTGCGGGTACCTTCTTCCTTGAAGTTACTCATCGCAAAGTACATGTCCCACCCTTCACTGTCGTGGTACTCGGCGGCTTCTGCTAGTTCATCTGTTGAATGAAAGTATGTCTGCCGTACCCCGTTCGATGCTAGGCCGTACTGTAGGGCGACATACACGCCTTCTGTGGGTAATACCCACCGTAAAAATTCTCTTGTATTCATGGTTGCACCCAATGCCGAGAGACACTATGGCAGGGATGTCGGCGCATCCTTTTCGGCAAAACCTAGCCATAGTGGAGTGATTGTTAGTGGTTAGTCATCCCAACCGTCAACAATGGCACTCAGATCGTCGTCATCTTCCTTGGGTGCGGGGGCAGATTTCTTTACGACCTTCTTGGGTTCCTCCACTTCGGAGGTATCTGGCTCATCACCAAATATACTGTCAGAGTCATCGTCGTCTAACGCGACATCGGTGCTCTTGACACTGCTAGTAGTATCACTAAACGGGTTATCAGGTTGTGCTACGAAGCCGCCTTCCACAACACCGAAGGGCGAACGTGACACCATTGGCACGTATTCGATCACCTGTACGCCGTTCAGACGTAGGCTAACGCCGTTGTCACGCATGGAGTACGGTACGAAAGTGAAGGCAAGGTTCACGGTGCTACCGCTGGTCAACTGAAAGTCCGCTGGCAGTTTGTTGTTCTGCGCGTCCACTTGCAGGGGTGGCGTAGTCTTGTCGGTGCCGTACGCACCTTTCAGCTTGGCCTTACCGACGTAGTTGCCGTCATCATCCTTCTTGAAGGGTAGGGCAAACTTGTCAGGCCAGCTCTTTTCTTTCTTGGCTTTATAGGCCACTGCCATTGCCTTGTACAAGGCTTTAGCTTCGCTCTCAGACATCACAAAGGACATCTCGTATGCCGCGCCGTCATCTAGCGGATCACACTTAATAGACCCACCCTTACCGCCGTTCGCTTTGTTATCGAACTTGTAGGTAGCATCGAGTCTTGGGTAGAGGGCTTTTACGCCTTCGATTGTGTAGTACATATTTGCTTCAGCCATTGTTGGTCTCCTTAACTTAGGCTATTTATTGTGAACCCTTCAGTCGCAGCGAAGGGCGAACCCTCGCGGTTGTGGGGCACGATGTCGAAGGCAATTGCTGCTAACGTCTCATCGTCATCCACCATCAATCTAACTTTCTGTAGTTCCTCTTCTTCTAACGGTCTTTGTGGATAAAAGAACAGCTTTGGCACGGGGCTACCCGCATCGAAACTTATCTTTGTCACCACTGCTGCACTGGGCGTTCCATGCCCACTCAGAAATTTGGCGTAAGCCTGTAGAGGCATAGAGCTTCTACTTTGAGCTTTACCAAATATGGATGAGGCAGGTACCTGCAACTGGTACACAGTGTCTAATGCTTGCTCTTCAACAATCGCTAGCCGCTGACTAAACCTGCAAGCCCTACCCCCTCCAGTACCAGAACCTCGGACGTTATTGGTGCAATCAATACACCGCATACTTTGTCTTTGATCTGGTGGCACTTCAGGTGCAGGTCTCTGGGTATCGTTCGACCAGCATGTAGGCAGACGTTTGGCGCTAGGGTCGTAGGCATCTTTGTAATACGAGCGCGATACTGTCGCTGCGTTTACGATAACCACGTCTATCGCTGTGCTGTCTGTCTGCTGGTCTAACCCAGTAAACCTATTACCCTGTATGCTGATTCGGCGCACTATACGTCCGCATCAGGATCAAACGCTGTGGGGTCAAAATCGTCCACAGCAGGCGCTTCCGCAGTTTCTTCGGCTGCACTACCACTCTTTAACAGAGCATCTGCAATACTTGCCAGAGCAAACCGCTGCGTTTTACCTACTTTGATGTACGTATTCTGTGGAATGACCCCATCCCGTACCCATTTACGGGTCGTGGATAATGACACACCAAAGTGCTTTGCGACATCTTCAATCGGAACTAATTGCTCCATCACGCTTTCCTTATTGTGAGTGCGAACTCTGCGTCTACGTTCAAGCCCTTTGGCAGAAGGTCTGGGTTTTCTTCTAAGAACTCCCGTACATTCTTCTGATTCAGGCGCTTATCTAAGAACTCAGGTACACCGTGCTCAAGAATAAACTCGTGCATGTGCTCCCAATCGCTAGTCCAATACTTCTGCTTAACCGTACGGTAAAACGTACCAGCATCGGTCTTGACGCTTTTGATGTCGTTCTCTTTCAAGTAACCCAGTAGCGCACTTTTTATTTTGTTTTGCTGACTGACTAGCTTGTCATCAGCCTCCTTAAATTCCGCAGATAGTCGTTCCCGCTCAGACTTAATCTTGAGGTAAACCTCAGTCATCTTGCCCAACGGCACGCCTTCTACGTCTTTTGCATCAGCCATGATCTTCGTCCTTCCATTGCCGAGAAATGCAATATAGTGGTAGCTAATAGCTTAATCAAGTATTTCTTTGTAAAGATCAATAATTTTTGTATGTGTGTCTATTTTGTTATCTAGTAATGCGTACACACGCTTTTCTATGTGAGATCCTTGTAACTGTACCACTGTGCACTTATGGTCTTGCCCCGCTCTGTGGATGCGAGCGTTAGCCTGTGCGTATGTTTCTACCGAACTGGTTGGCCCCCACCACACGATTGTATTGGCAGCGGTCAGCGTAACGCCGTGCGCCGCAGCCTGCGGCTGGATGACCAGCACCCGTGGGTTGTCTGTCTCTTGGAACTCCTTGAATATGCGCGTTCGCTCTGTGGCACTGACAGCCCCACTAATGACCTCGGTAGGTATCTTGTCCTTGCGTAGCTTGTCAGTAAGTAGCTGAATCGTATGCTTGAACGGCACGAACACGAGTACCTTTTTGCTGGACTCGTCGATCACCTCACGTAGTACCTTGTATCGGTGCTTGATGTCGAACTCCACCACCTCTTTGTCAT
>VMHT01156018.1_pt1 | contig 13713 bp, 4 predicted proteins | sample 4693611 | NCBI WGS metagenome assembly VMHT01 (sample SAMN12280063, study PRJNA550983) | marine metagenome | isolation source: seawater sampled from same location over 5 years 0.02-0.2 micron viral filtrate | place: USA: collected off the coast of southern California halfway between the port... ... | reverse complement strand
CTGGTTTTAGTGGTAACGGAACTATGACTGTATTAGGAGACTTAACTAATGCAAAGTTTTTTATAGGGGAAAAATATGATATGACTTACGAGTTCAGTACTCCATACTTAAAAGAACAGCCAACTGGTGGTGGTGTTGCGGTAGTTGCTGGCCCACGATTACAAATTAGAACTTGGACTTTTGTTTTTGATGACACTTCTGCATTTAAAATTAAAGTCACACCAAGAGGTAGAGATCCTTTCACTTACCCTTATAATGGGTTTATTGTTGGTCAAAATCCACCAGCACTTGGTCAAGCACCTTTCTTAGCGGGTACATTTAGAGTGCCAGTAATGGCACATAATAACGACACTAAAGTTGAAATCTTAAGCGATAGTCCACTACCCTGTCGTATTCAATCATCAGAATGGGAAGGATGGCTACACACCAGAGCAAGACGATTGTAGGAAAGTTTACTTGGCGAAAGTCAATACTTTCTGATGTTGTAGAACTTGCAGCAAATATGCGACAAGAAGATAAAGAGGAAGTATTAGCTTACTCTGGATCATCTCCTCAAGAAGCTTTGTTTTATTGTTTTTTTAACAGTAAACCTTGTATGACTATGGTTGGAAGAAAAGGTAATTTAATGGGAATGTATGGTGTAGTACCTTGTTCTCCAAAAGTTGGAAGGATTTGGATGTTAGGTCATAAAACTATGATTAATGATTATAAGGATGTAAGAGATTTTTTAAAGTATTCGCCAATAGAATTACAAAAGTTTCATTGCAATTATCCACTTTTATATAACTATGTTGATGAAAGAAATACAACTCATATAAAATGGATTAAGTGGATGGGTTTCTCAATCATTAAAAAACACGCTACATTTGGAGCAGCGGGTATTCCTTTTTACGAATTTGTAAAGAACTAACTATGTGCGGTGCAATTCCTATAGCTGTTATCTCAGGGGTCTTAGGTGTAGCTGGTAGCTATATGCAATACCAGCAAGCTAAGACAAATGTTGCATATCAAAACGCACAGCAAAATTTAACTTATCAAAGTAATGTTTTACAGGCACAGTCAAACCGAATGACTGAAGATGTAAAGAAACAGATGAATGAAGATGCAATAGCACATAGTAATTATTTAGCAGACTTGCAATATGAAAGAGATAGTACAACTATTACTATGAACCAGATGCAACAGATGGAGGAATCAGCACAAGAAAGGACTGCAAGAGGTCGAACATATTTAGAAAAGAAAGGAGAAGTTGCAGCATTAAGAGGATTAGGAACAAACGCATGGACTTTGATTGCGGATATAAAACGAACCCAAGCAGCAGCAGACTTTATAACGAATCGAAATTCAGCGTTTGCTCTACAAGGAACGCAATCGCAACGTCTTGATGCACAATCTAATCGGGCTAGTAGGCGAGGCCAAACCGCAACGTATCTTAAGAAAACAGTACTTGATCCTGTTAAGCCTTTGGAAATACCGAACCCGAGCTTTGGGCCATACGCTCTTGGCATGGCTAGTTCTGTCGTGGGTGGCTTTAATACTTATGGCACTTTATCTGGTGGTGGTATGCCTAATTGGAGTTTAAGTTAAATGGTATCTACAAAAGGGTTAAGTCTTGGCAAGAACGAAGAATCTAAAAAAAGAGGTAGTGCTAAACAAGTATCTCTTGATGGATTAACTGTTAGTCCTTCTACTGGTAATACCAAAATAGAAGAACCGAAAATATTAAACGCAAGATGGTATGGAGAATCTGCTGTTACTCCCGCAGCGTTAACTCAGATCCCGCAATTAGAGTTGCCAAGCGTGGCTGGTGTTATAGAAAATGCTACTCCTCAAGATGCTGGTGCATATGCCGATGCCTTTACTGAATTTTCTGGAAGAGTAAATAATTTTGGTACTGCTGTACAAAAACTAAACGAAAAAAACCAGAAAGAAAATGAAGCCATAGCATTTAATATTATTAACAGGTTTGGAGAAGGCGATAGCCCTGTTAAAAAATTAGAAACTTATATAAGCAAAATAGAAAAAGATACAGAACGATTAAAAAATAAAGCAATAATTAACGATAATGATAAAGAACAAATATTAAATAATGAAAAATTAATTAGACAAATAAATAAAAGAAGAAATCTTGGAGAAGTTTTATTATCTCAAGACAGAGAACGAGTAGTTTTAAATAGAGCAATGTCGTGGCCTAGCCATTCAAAAACCATTCTTGTTCCAGATATAAATGCAGATGGAGGTATAACTGATAAAGACGCAAAATTAAAAGAAATAAGAGTTAGTGACTTAGATCCTAAAGATGCTAGGTACATAAAAGCTTTTGATGATTATGTCTATGGAGGCATGCAGCTTAGTGCATTTGAATTAAAAAACGTAGAACCTAAAGTTTCAAACGCATTGTATAACTCAATGCAAACCCAAGATAAAGTTTTTACACAAAAACAAAAAGATAAGATAATTACTTCGTCAATGAACAATGTGACATTGACATTGCAGCAATTAAAAGCTGTAGGAAATACATTTGATCCAGCAAATTTTATAACAACATTAAATTCTGATATTGATTTTTTAAAAAATACTCATTTGTTTACAAGACAAGAACAAGTTGATTTTATATCAAACGTAATTGCACAAACACAATATTATTTAGGAGAAGCTGGTTTTCATAACCCTAGAGAAATTATAGAAACTATGTTTTTAGGTAAAAATATTGGTACTACTGACCAAGTATTTCCTTTAATGATTGGGCCTCTGGAGGAAAGAGTTAATAAGAATGGCACGTTAAATAATAAATTAAGATTAATAGATGGTATTGGTGGGGAAGCACAGTTAAATTTTCTTATTGGATCGACAGAACAAAAAAATTTACAAGCAAATGACAGAAAAGAAAAGTCACAAATATCTAGTTACGAAGGATCTTTTGAAAATGTTTTAAAAAAACCAATAGAAGGTGGCAAAGGTACTTTGTTTACAAATATAATTACTGGTGCAACTGACGATATAAAAGGTAATGTTCATGTACAAACAGCTATTACAGCATTACAAAAAGAAAGAGATACATTAATAGAATCAGCCAATGGCGACCAAGATAAAATTAACGCAATAACTAAAGCTTATAATGCAAAACTTGTTGACATAAAATATAATATCTCAACTCTTGAATATGAGTCAGAGAAAAATAGCCTTATAGATAGGAGCTATAATTTTCTTAATGGCAGCATAGTTAAAGGTAGTGCGGAAGAAGAACTTTTTAAAGAAGACCTAGAATTATTTAAAGATCACTATAAAGGTCTACCAAAACTAACAGAAGACTTAAGAATCGTTAACAACAATTTAATTAACTCTGATAGAAAAGATTTTAGAACTATATATAAAACTGGACAAGATTTAGTTAAAGACCTTTTTGCAACTTACGCAAAAAAACAAAAAATACAAAATGAAAATTATGATCGAAATACTGTTTATACTTCTGCCGAACCAACTATTAATCAAGAAATAGAAGAAATTATTCAACAAGCTAAAAGCAATTTTCCTAGTGATGTAATTGCACAGAACAATTTTGTAGTAGGAGAAATAACCAGAAGATGGAATGAAGAAGATGCTTTTATAGAAGGAAGAGTTAAACCAAACAGGTCTCCTTTTTTTGGTAGTGGAGATTTTGAAAACACACTTGATAAGTTTGAAAGAGACAATGGTTACAACAAAAATAATAAAGATGCCAATGGAGTATTAATAGATCCATCTACTTTTAGTGTTTACGTTAACTCTCCTAACCAACCTATCTTTACTAAAAAAGCTTTAGTAGGTAATGGGCTACAGTCGAAAAAACCTTCTGGACTTCTTTTGTCTTGGATGTCAGGCGAAGATATGCCAAATGGCTGGACTATGATTGAAAAGAATTTATATAAAATTATAGGAAGAAATGGAACTTATACTATTGACCAATTTTTAATAGATCAATTAGAAAAATCTGGCATACCTATGGATAAAATTCCTGTTGAATTGATAAGAGAAATGAAAAATATGAATCAAGAACAAAGAAGAAAACATTGGGAAGAAGTAATAACTAAGAAATAAATTGACTAATTAGTGTAAAATTGTATGATTAAAGTTAATATGGGATAAAACCTAGATGGACGAAGAAAATTCAGTTAATACAGATATAGTAGAGGAAGAAGAAGAGGAAGAAGAAAGTCTGTTTAATTTTAATAGTTATACTCCTAACTACGAAAAAGACACAAGAAAAGAAAGAAAAGAACTTTTTAATCAAAAAGAAGATGATGATTTTAATGAAGAGATTACAAACGTAGAATCAGACGAAACAATTATTACTAGAGAGTCAAACAAGGAACAATACTTAAAAGGTTTAGCAGAAGGAAAAATAGATACAAAAACACATAGTAATCTTTTTGGTATTGAGTATGCTCCAGAACATCTAAGAGGAAAGATGCATTGGAGAAATAGTGCTGGAGATGCATTAAGAATGATAGACAGGGCTGGAATGGGTGTCACTCAAAACTTATTTAATACAGGACAAAATCTTTTAAGAGGAGATATGCCAGCTTCTATGGCAGAAGTTGTATCAGGAGATCCAGTAGGTGCAGCAGCAATTTCGTTTAAAGCAATAAAAAAAGGTATAGAAAATAGAAGCTTTACAGATTTTTTTGAAGAACTAGGTTACGGAAAAGATGGAAAAAGCATGAGTTTACTTGATGCTGTTAACGTAACTGGTGGAGAAGTTAAAAATTTTGAACAGTTCGATCCTATCTCTCCAGAAGATCAAGCAAGAGGTATTGACTACGGACTTTTTGGATTGCCTTCTTTAACTGAATTAAGTGGTGGTTATCCAGAACAAAATACTGGTAGATGGTTTGCTGATGGCACAACTAATTTCTTAGGAAATAGCATACCTTTCTTTGCTATAGCAGCGGGTATCATGGCAGAGCCTACTCCAGCGGGAGAAGTAGTCGCAGTTAAAACAGGGCTTGCAAAATTAAAAGCTACCAGCCCAGCATTTAGAAATTTTTATAATCTTATCTCAAGAGATCTTCTTGGAAAAACTAGATATGGACGAGGATTTAAAACTGTTTCTAAGTTTTTAGTTAAAGAAGGAATAAAAGGTGCTGGTGCTGGTGCGATTGCAGAATCATTTGTAGGAGATCCATACGCTGACTATGGCTTGGATGCCTTTACTCCTGACTTTTTAGACTATGAAAATCGTGTAGATGATGGATTTTTTAAGGCAAAATTAAAGTCAATGATTATATCTGAATTTATGCTTGGCCCATTATTTGGGATAGGTATGGGCGGTGTTGGTGTTGGATCTAAACCTTTTAGAGAACCAATATCTAGAGTTTTTAGCGGAATAGCAAAAGGAGATGGAAAGGTCTTACAAGACGAAACAGCAAAATTTATTAAAAATGTAAAGAGAAAATCAAATAGATTTACAGGTAAAAACAGACATAAATTATCATATACTTTTAATAAACAAAATCTAGAAACTTTTGTAGATGATGCTGAAAAACTGTTAATTGATCCTATTGCAGAATATTTAGCTGACACACAGATTGCTAAAAAATTAGCTGAAACTTTAGGATTTACTTATAGAGATATAGACGAAATGAAATTAGAAATAGATGATATACAGGCTGAAAGTGCAAAACGTAAATCTCTTGCTGTTACTAAAGACACTCAGTTACAACTTGAAAAAAATAAAATAAAAGATGCGGAAAGAAAGTCAAATGTAGAAGGTAGAGAAAAGACAGAAGTATATACTGAGCTTGCTAGTGAAAAAGCTAGAGTACAAGAGCTACAGGAAAAGTTAAAAGCAGCAGAAGAAAAAGCAGAAAAACAAAAAAATGCATTTGTAAAATCAATTAATAATTCTGCCAAAGCAGAAACAAAATTAACTGAAGCAATAACTTTAAACAATCAAGTACGTCCAGATCAAAGCAAAACTGCATACGACAAGATTGGTGTAACAAGTGCTAACAGACCTAAAACTCCTTTGGAAGTATTTCAAATAAATCCAAACGATCTAGTAATACGTCCTGACATTTTTCAAATAAAAGAATCAGGTAAGTTTAATAAGTCTGGAGTAAGTGGATCACTAGCAGATCAAACAGAATTTGATCCTAAATTTGCTGGGGTAGTAAGCGTATGGAAAGATGATGTTGGAGAGCTTGGGCCAGTAGGTAAGCTATATGTGATTGATGGTCACAACAGAATAGATTTAGCAAAGAAATCTAACATTAATTCTGTCAATGTCCAAACAATAGAAGCACCAAACGCTAAAGCTGCACAGACACAAGCTGCAATTATTAACGTCAATTCTTTTAACTACGATCAGAAAGGAGCTATTGCTGTAACTGACGTAGCTAAAATTATAAGAAACGAATCTCCTAGAGCTTTAGCTGAGATGGGGATGAGCTTAAAGCAAAGAATAGTTATCGAAGGTATGCAATTAGCAAGATTACCTGATTATCTATTTGATAAATTATTAAAAGGAGATATAGGTTTACAAAAAGGATTAGCTTATGGCTCTCAACCTATCTCGTTTACCGCTATAACTGATGTTTTTAAAGCTATAGATAAAAGTAACCCTTCAATAGAAAAGATCAAACAAGCTGTATTGATGGCATCTGAGGCTGTCGATATGCCTCCCGAAGATGGTGTAATTCCTTTGTTTGCTGATTACTTAAAGTCAACAAATGCAAAACAACTATTAGAAATTAGAGCAGAAATCTCTTCTCAACTAAAGAAAACTCTTATTAGATTAAGGGCTGTCGGTACAAAAGATAAAAAAGCTGGAGTTGAAACTGTAGCTGGAAACAAAATAGATTTAGAAAATACACAAAATGCTTTAGTCGAAGCTTCTAAGACAAACGACTTGTTTAATGCTGTTGCTGCATCTGGAGGAGAAACAACACAAATAATAAAAGAATTAGCTGCACAGGTTAAAGGACGTAATGTTAAAAAATTAGTTGAAGCTAATTTAGAAAGAATACAAGATGCATTGCAATTAGAACAAGCACCTTTATTTAAAAGATCTGAAGCTGTAGATATTATGCAAGAGATAGATAAGAAGAAGATGGATAAATTAAAGCAAATAGAAAATGAGTCTCAGCAAGTGACGTTTAAACAAGAAGATATAGAAGTTCTGAAAGAAGAGCCAAAATTTAAAGAAGAATTTGAACAGTTAGAAGAACCACAACAAGAAAGCGTAACTAAACAATTAAAAAATAAAGGTAAAGTTACTAGCAATCCAAGCAATATAACTGGCAAAGCCTTACCTCCTTTAGTAACTAATCCAAAAGCAAGAGTATTTCCAGAATACTTTGAAGGTTCAGATCAAAAATTATTATTTAATGCGGTAGATAGTAAAGGTAAAGTAGATAGGTTAAGCAACTTTGAATTACAAGATGCAGTAACAAGAACAGAAAGGTTTAGGTTAACGTCAAAACAAATAAGCAATATACAAGCTAAGAAGCCAAAATATGAAAAAGCAAATGCAGTATATGAAGAGTTAGATAAACAAATTAATGACTTACTTTCTGGCAAAGGTAAGCAAGGCAAACTTATCGAATTAGATCCAGATGCTGCTGAAACAGAGCTAGATAAGTTAATGGCAGCAAGAGAGGCTGCTGATATAGAACGTGCAAAATATGTAGATGGACGACTTGATCTTCACTCTAAACATATGTCATTAGTTAATGCTTTAAAAAATAGAGAAGCAGAGCCAGTAGCTAACAACTTAAGAGAAGAATCAATAGCAAATAGAGAAGAAAAGAAACAAAATAAAGAGATAGAAGAACTAAAAGAAGCTATTGATTTTAAGAAAAAAAGAGGAGATTACAAAACTAAAAAAGGTTACAACCTTGATGAAGCACATAAGATTGATAATTTTACATTTACTCAATATGGTGTAGAGCTTGAAGGCTTAGTTGATAATCAAGGAAAAGGATATAATCGTTTTTACTTTGGCAAACCTTCTCCTAGATACAACTCTGAAGTTATAGATTTTATAAGTGATTTAGATATAGCTATATATACAGTTGCTAAACAAATAGCAAATGGTTCATCCAAGAAAAGTAAATCGCATTATAAATATGTGGACTTGTTAAACGATTTAGGTTTAACAAATAACCAGATAATGACTAGATACCAAGAAATAATTACAGAATTAAAGTCTGGCAACCTTACTATTGAACCTCCAGAAAATTATTTCTCCAGTAAATTACTTCGTGTTCTTTCAGACTTAGATACTGAAATGAAGGATATAGATGGAAGATATAGTTACGAAATAGATCCAGAAGATATTGTTTCTGGAAGAGTAGATAAAGCTAAAAAAGATTTAGATAATAAAATTAACCAAGAATATAGAGATGTTAATAACCCTAAGAAACCTACAGAGGGAGATCTTTTAGAACCAAGAGATGGCGATTACTATGAACTTATTGAACCACAAGGAGGGGAGCTAGGATCTGATGAAATTTATTTAACTTTAGCTGGTTATCAAAGATCTAAAGTACAAGGCTTAATGCAAGAGATAGAAAAAATATCTGGTATAGATTTTAAATTAGTTTCTGATCCTATCGTTGGTGTAGCTGGGCCAAAGGCTGCAAAAGAATATGGTGTTGCTGTAGGTACAAAAATGCCAGCAAGAGGTTTTTATAGATCTGGTGAAGATCCAGTAAAAGATTTAATAGTCGTATCAATGATACATGGACAAGATTTTGTATCATTTGGATCTCTTAGTGAGACTGCATACCATGAAGCGTTCCATAGATTATTTAACAGATACTTTACTAAGCAAGAAAAAGCATTACTTGAAGGTGCATTGCCACAGTTAAGAGAGCTTGCTGCTCTTACAAAACCAAAAATGCATGACAAGATCTTTGGTTTAAATGGTAAAAAACCATTAGGTATGGAAGAAGTTATATCAGTAGCAGCATCAGGCTATAAATCTGCTAAATCTTTATACGAAAAGAAAATTGGTAAATGGGGCAAAGTTTTAGACAAGATTGAAAACATGGTTATAAGAGTTAAGAATTTCTTACAAGGAAAAGGATTTCAAACATGGCAAGATTTATTTGATGATTCGTTTTCAGGAAAAATACAATCAAGGGGTTTAGCTGTACAAGAAGGAAACATAAAAGATAGTCCAATAGAAACTACTATGTTTGAAACAGATCCTGTTGAGTTAAATAATTTATTTAAAGATAACCTAGAAGCTTTAACTGATGGCAGTATTTCTCTCGAAGAGATGATGTCTAATGTTTTACGTCCTTTAGTAAATAGAAAGTGGGAAACAAAGGCTACAAAGTATTTTGTACCAACTACAAATACAGAATTTATTGCAGCAAATAAAGCAATTAATCAAGCTATGGACAAAACAGTTGATGCCTTGATGACACCTAATGCAGAGTTTCCAGAGATACCAGCAGTCAAGTTAAGTGAATTAAATAAATTAGCAATGCAATTAATAGATGATGTTGATGGCAATGTAGATGAAGTTATAAAAATATTTAGACAGGCTACTAAAGGCGACATGATGGCTATGAAAGATTTATCTTCTTTTGCTGCTGTTCGTTTAATGAGAGATGGCACTACAGATATGTATGCTGTTGCTGCTAAAAACTATGAAGCAGATCCTTCTCCACAAAATGCACAATTCTTGATTGCAACATTTGAAAACTCAGCAAAATTAAACAATGCTTACGCTACATGGGGCAGAGCATCTGGACAAAGATTACAGATGATGGGTAGGGAAGTAGATTTTAATGGCGAACAGATAACTATAAACGTAATGAGTCCAGAAAAAAATATAACAATGAAAGGAGAAATTGGATCTGTACAAGATGCAATGAGTAATGGATTAAAAGAAACGGATGAAGGATTAGGTTCTGGTGCTTACTTTACTTCTGATATAAAACCTAGTTCTGTAGCTGGAGATAATGTTCTTACTGGAGATCTAAAAGATACAAACATTGCTGACTTAGTAGAGGCTGGTGTTGGATTAAAACAGATATTACAGGATAGAGGAGTTAATGTTAACTTCAATCAATCTTTAAATAAGACACAAAAGAAAGCAATTAATGAATATATTGCAGAACTAGGAGTAGATGGTATTAGGTTAAAGGGATCAGACTTAGGGCTTGATGGAGATATTATATATATTCCAGAAATAAACAAAGCAAATAAAATTATTGGTTCTAAAGCCGAAATGACTCCAGAGGCAGAACGTCCTATTGGATTAAACAGAGAAACTTTTGAAGGAAGTTTAGCTCAAGGAACTAATATTCTTAAAAAAGTTTTAGATGAAGATACTTACGAAAGTATTTTTAGTGGAGAACCTAACGATAGAGCAAGAGAAGTTTTACAGCTATTAGCAGAAGTAAATCCATACCTTAACGATAAAGTTAATGGTACAAGAATTATGAGGCATTTAAACAAGACTTTTGAGCAATATCCAAAAGGTTCAATGACTCAACAAAACCTTGTTTCAGCATTTAGAAACTCTATATTCTTAGGAGTAAAAACTTTTATGAGAGTTGCTGTTGGTAATAATGTAAGAGCAGTTTTACTTCCTTTACAAAAAAATGCTGGTGCAAGGATTGGAGGTATTGGTAGAAATCTTAATGACTATGAAAGGACTGCTATGGATGTAAGAGAGCAGTTACAAGGATTGTTTGGACATAGAGGATATTTAAGATCTCAGTCACATTTAATGCAAGCTATTTATTTAGCAATGCAATCTTTCAAACATAATACAAACTTTGGAAATATTGGTAAAGGTCAGTTTGAAGGTGGAAAGTTTGCTGGTAATAATGGAATGAAATTATTTAAAGTCGAAAATCAGGCTGACTTACCTTTTGATTATCAACCACATAAATCTCAATTACTTAAAGAACAACCAAAAGGAAATGAGTATTGGTTAAATCCAGACAACAATGGCATGGCTTTATTCATGCATAGAGTAAAAAGTACCTTTGGCAATTTCAGTAGCAGAATGTTTGGAAGCTTAGATACTTTAATAACTACTGGTACAGCTATAGCTCAAGAAGAAATAAGACATATGGAAATGATTTTAATGGATATGTATTCAAGAGGAATAGATATAACAACAAAAAATGCATTAGATAAGGCAAGCCTAGAAGCAAAAGAATTAACTAGAAAATCTATGCTAGATGTTGAAATGGCAAATGGAGATGTAGTTGAAGGTGGTTTCTTTAGTTCAGAAAACATGAGACAAACTTCTGAATATTTAACTTTTACAGACGACATCAATATAAAAAGAAATAAGAGAACTAGAGAATATGGGATGAGAAGAGCACAGGAGGCAGGGATTACAGATCCTATGGAGCAAATGGAATACGTCAATCAATACTTAAAACTACCTGATGCTGTTACTAATAAAGATGGAATGAATCAAGCCAATGAAATGGTATCTGGAGGAGCTAGAGAATCACAACCTGTAGGTGCTTACGTTGATGCTAAGAATCCAAATCAAATTAGTAGTTTACCGACAAACCTTACTAACCTACCCGCAAATATAGTTGGTGCAATTACAGATCGTTTACCTATAACTGGTGCTATTTTCCCTGTTAACAGAACTCCTAACAATATTATTAAAGGTGTTTTAAGAATGTTACCAGCAGCTAACGGAATGGTAGATAGCTATTGGAGAGATATAAATTCTGAAGATTTATTTGTAAGAGAAAATGCAATAGGAGAGATGGTTACTGGTATGACTTTTGCTGGAATGGGAACTACTCTTCTTGCCTCTGGAGCAATAGACGTACAGGCAGGGTATGGCTTTAATAGAAAGAAAAGACAAATGTATATAGATCAAAAGCGTCCAGCATGGAGTATAAGATTTAAAAAGTTTGATGGTACTTATAGCGAATGGTTTAGTTTAGAAGCTTTCGATACGTTTGGAACAATACTAGGCATCTCAGCTAACTTCAGAGAAAATTTAAACACTATGCCTATTGAGCAATTTATAAAACCAAAGGATTTAAATTATTCAAAAATAGATAGAAACGATACTCTTAGTGCAGAGCAAACATCAGAAGCTTATGAGATAAATCAAGACGTTGCAATACTGGCTTCTGCTCATGCAATCAGACTTGCTAAAGCTGTCATGTACACAGCTAAAGATACAGCGTTACAGCAGATAGATAAGGGATTATTTAAAAGTTTAAATGACATACAAAGATTAATGGCTGACTTTTTGCAAGGAGATAGCGTTATGAATAACTATGTAGTTGGTAGTCGTGGTCGTGTTTCTGACTTTGCAAGAAGAACTATGTTTGGATATGTACCACAGATAGCAAGAGATCTACGAGTTGGTATAGATAACAAAAGAAGAATAGCCCCTAATAGTACTAGCGAAAATCCTGTTTGGGCTTTTGTTGAAAATTTCTGGCATCAACTAGGAACACAATTACCAGTAACATCTTTAGGTTATACGATTGATATAGATGAAATAACTGGACAACCAAAGACTTACGCTAGTTCTTATAACTGGGAATCTATATCTAGTCCTATCCATAGAGCATTGTTATCAACATTAAATCCTTTAGAAGTATTTAAACCAACTCAAGAAAAGGATTACGGAATAGCTGGTGTGATTTATAATGAGTTAAACAGGCTACATGGTAAAGGTGCTTACCCTCGTTTTATTGGTAGGAACTTTTTAAATACAGCTAGTGGATCAAAACTAGATGATGTTCAATTTAATAGAGTGAAAGAAATCTTTGCGACTGAAGTAATGCTAGATATTGTTGGTGCTGGGCGACCAATGAATTTTTCTGAAGCGTTGCATTATCTAATAACTCAAAACGAAAACTATCTTTTAGAAAGAGATGTAGACCCTAGCAAGATAGCAACTTCTAAAACAAGAGCTAAAGGCAATACAGGAGAAAATTTCCAATTCCCAGAAAGAATATCAGATAAAAGAATGTTGAGAAAATTACAATTAATTATGAATGTTGCAAATGCATACAAGAAAGAAACTAAGAAGAAATATCTTAACGAAATTGGAGAAGGTGCTAACGGAAGTACGCAACAAGAACTATCTCTTAACGAATACGAGCAAAGAAAACTTGCAACTATTAACAGAGATAGCGAGCCAGTTTATGGTGTGGGTGTTAATCTTAATGAATGGAGGGAAATTATTAATTCCTAGTTATGCCTTTTGCTAATTTTACTGGTACTGGAGATGGTTCAACCAAGCAATTTTCTATACCTTTTCCGTATGTATTAAAAGATCATATAGTTGTTGCACTTGCTAATGTAGCTAACACTAACTTTACTTTTGTAAATGATACAACTATTGAATTTAGTTCTATTAGTTCAGCTACCTCTACCCAAGAAACTACTGGAGCACCTAAGTCTGGAGTAGTAATTGAAATCAGTAGAGATACTCCACTAACAAATGCTCTTGTTGACTTTGTTGATGGCTCTACTTTAACTGCTGGCGACCTCGATACTGCTGTATTGCAGTTACTGTATGGAATACAAGAAGCAAAGGATGAAGCTGCTCTTGGTATTCAAAATACACCGCAAGGACAAGACGCACAGAGCAAACCTATAATCAATGTTTCAGATCCTACCAATGCTCAAGATGCAGTAACTAAAGCGTTTTTAGAAAGAGTCGGTAGTATTTCTTCAACACAAATTCTTGATGGAACTATTGTTAATGCGGAT
>VMHT01206927.1_pt1 | contig 13715 bp, 12 predicted proteins | sample 4693611 | NCBI WGS metagenome assembly VMHT01 (sample SAMN12280063, study PRJNA550983) | marine metagenome | isolation source: seawater sampled from same location over 5 years 0.02-0.2 micron viral filtrate | place: USA: collected off the coast of southern California halfway between the port... ... | reverse complement strand
GCCTCAAAAGCAGAACGTAGGCCTTGGCTCACCATCGCTCAAGCGCCGATTACGGATCTGATTGCCGCCGATCATGCCAACCTCTCTGATGACGGCGATGCAGTACGTAGATGGATTGGCGCAGGTCCAACTGAGATGCCAGAGGTATGGCGACAACTCAATCCAGTCGATCATCCAGCAGACGTTTCGATCCTTCTTGTCCATGGTGATAGGGACGAGGATGTCCCAAAGGAACAATCAGAAACCTATGCCAGAGTCATGAAAGCCAAAGGAGTCGAAGTTCAGAAACTCTGGCTCCCCGGTGACCACTATTCGGTTATTGATGTTGCAAGCGATGACTGGCTGGTTCAATTGAATGCCATCATCGATTGGTTGTAGGTAGGCATCCCAAGACCTATGTGAGGCTACCTGCTGCGGTGTCCATGGACCTCCTCGGTGATGACTTCCCCTACGCTCACACGGCATTGAAAGGAAAGCATGCTTTGGTATGTGGAGCAAGTAAAGGCATTGGAAGAGCAACGGCCATGATGATGGCTAAAGCTGGGGCAAACGTCACAGTTTGTGCCCGAAATTCAGCCTCTCTCGCCACGCTTTGTGACGAATTGTCGAACCTAGGTCCGGGCGAGCACGCACCTCTTGCTCTCGACCTTGAAGATCAGGATGCCATTCAATCAGCCATCCCTACTTTACTTGGCCAACGCGGCGCAGTGCATATTCTTGTCAACAACGCAGGAGGTCCCCCTGGTGGTCCTTTGCTGGCCAGTGCCTTGAGCGACTTTGAGGCTCCTTTCAAACGCCACCTCCATGCAGCACACACGTTAACTCAACTGCTCGTACCCGGAATGGAAGCAGAAGGCTATGGTCGCATCATCCAAATTATTTCCACGTCTGTCAAGGAACCAATCCCCAACATTGGCCTCTCCAACACCCTTCGAGGTGCTATGGCATCTTGGGCCAAGACACTCTCGAGAGAATTGGCACCTTGCATCACCATCAACAATGTCTTGCCAGGATTCACGGACACAGACAGACTTGGTTCGTTGGCTTTGTCAATTCAAGAGCGCACCGGAAAATCGCTTGACGAAGTCCAATCCGGCTGGCTCGGACAGGTTCCAATTGAGCGTTTGATCAACCCTTTAGAAACCGCATCTGCTCTCACGTTCTTAGCGCTTCCCGCATCAGGTGGTATTCGTGGGGTTAGCCTTGCGGTTGATGGTGGCCGATTGCGAAGTATCTGATCACCGCAAGATGTCAAACCACACAGGATAATGGTCAGATACATCGGTGCTGTCAAAGACCATATCGACGCCCCAGTTGGATGTCAATCGTCCACTAAGATCACCATTGGTGAGGATTCGGTCATAGGCGCAGGCGCTCTGTGCCACCGTTGTATCCACATCATTGCCCACCAGCCATGTGTAATTTCCACCTGCCAAAGCTGAATTCGAAAGATCTTGTTCAGATGCGTAGGTACAATCTGCATTCAGATCACCGAGGATGACAAGGTCATCTTCATCAGGATGTTGTTCAAGGTAGGTCGATGCAACTACGCCCATTGCATTGATTTCTTCAACAGCAGCCGCTGGCTTTGTGTGAACTGTGATGAGGCTCAAATCAAACATCGTTTGGTTTCCTTCGAGATCCAACAGGGAGAACCTTCCTTGGAAGGGCTCACGTTGAAATGAATCATGTTCGCTGTCATTGTACAAACTGCCATTTCCAATCGCTTCAAACACAGCCGTATTGTAATAAAAGGCGTACTGTTCTTGTGATGAGCGGTCATCTTCCTGGAGGCCCGAACGTGGACTCAACATCATGGCCCACTCGGTTTGACTTTGGTTATTGATAGCATCAAGGAAATCATATGGAACGGTTTGATCGATGTCCTTGATTTCTTGAACAGCGACCAAATCATACCTGAGTACAGTTTCCACAAGCACTGAGACAACGTCAGGTTTCCCCATTTTAGTTTCGCCAAAGACCTTGATGTTGAATGTTGCAATTCGAGCCACTTCAGACCGGTTCAGTTCTGGAGCCCTCGCCTCTTCATTGCTGGTTTCAGGTGCAATAGTTTCATTTTCCACCTCGACAGGCACTGCGACATAGACCACTTGTGCCTCTTCTTGTGAAAGTAAGGTTTGGAGGGCAAGCGGAGCGAGGATGAGAATCGCCGCAATGCTTAGCCCTTGCAAGTAGCCGTCATACTTGCCCATGATGGAGGGGAGCGTTTCTTGCGTATGAAGGTTCAACCTCTTCAACGTCCAAGAGATATGTTCTTGACGCGAATCTCCAGCGGTGGGCATGGACGGCGAGGTTACACCCGAGCAGGCCCGGCGAATCTTGGATATGTTGACCCAAGGTGGGGCTATGGAGGACATCAACACACCTCTGGCTCTCCGTTTGATTCCCCTTGCCATAGAGTTGGAAGATGAAGCACTTGCAGATCGACTTCTCGCTCATGCGAAGAATATTGCAGCCGATGAAATTGAATCGGGTTGGGCTTCATTCGAAGAGATGAAGATGACAAATGCTTCCATCGATGATCTTTCCGAACTCACGGCTAAGGCTGAATTGATTGAATCTGGTGAACCTCTTTCTGCTGCAGTTGCCCATCACGTTGCTCTTCTTCACATGGCGAACGAAGCGTATGAAGAAGGCCAAATGTTTGCAACCAGGTCCCTTCGCTTGCGAGAAAGAACCAACGATGAGCAGGGGATTGTCTACGGTTTGGCCCTGCTCGAGGCTCTAGCAAAGAAACAACATCAGCACGAAATTGCTCTTGTTCATGCTTCAAGGCGAATTGAACTTTTGATGAAACTCAAGGACGAAGAAGGGCAAATGGAAGCGATGGCAGATATGGGTCACAGCCAAGCAACGCTTGGGCAATTTGATGCAGCAAAAGACCTCTATGGTCAATCACTGGATTTGGCACTGGCGCTTGAAGACCTTTCAGGCCAACTCGTTGCACGTTGGGGACTTGCTGACATCGCAGAAATCGAAGAAGATTACGAGACGGCAATGTTGCAACTTTCAGATTGCCTGCATGCGTTCATCAACGCCGGCTTACCTACTCCAATCGCAGTGCGTCAACGAATTGAAGCCCTTACTTCGTTCAACAATACTACCGATTCACGAAAGAATTCCTGATTCATTGTTCAAGTAAAACAGCCACACTCGTTATGATGTGCCTCCGACTGGAAGGACCGGTGCCACCTATGGACCATGACATCTTCTTCTCCATCAGCCAGACCCCCGATGCTGCGGGTCGTGTGCCGCTCGAGGACGAAATGTTTGCCAGTTACTTCCAGCAACTGGAATGTGCGGATCGGCTTGGTTTTGGTGTTGGATGGATTGCTCAGGCCCATCTTTCGACCGAGACACAGAAGAGCAATTCACGTCCAGTCGTACCTCATTGGCAAGGCGAAGTTGGGCTCTGTACTGATTTTCCTCAATTGGCAATGGAATCTTTTCGCCGAACAACTTCAATTGAAATAGGAAGTGCTGTTGTTTCAATTTTGGCATCTGGTGGCCCGATTGCTCAGGCTGAACGAATTGCAAATACATTGATGTTGCACGGCATGGACCCAGATGAACATCGAAAATTGCACGTCGGTTTTTCAGCAGGACGTTTTGAATTCATGGCCCGACCCTATGGTATCGTGCCACGAAATTCCATTGAGGAGGCAGCATGGCCAGCTCTCCGAGGCCAAATTTTCATGGAAGCAGGGGAAATATTTCTGCGTCTGTTGCGCGGCGATGTGGTCAATTCTACAACGACCTATGACACTGTTTTAACGCGCTCCAATTTTCGTTCCGATGAGGATTGGGAACGGGTGCAATCCGCTGCTGTTGAATTTGAAGGCCTGACTTCACTACCAAACGAAGTCCACATTCCTAAGCGATACGTGTTCGAAGATTTGAAGATTGTACCAAACACCTTCAGAAGAGAATTGCTTGAACTTGTGGCGGGCACGCACGATCCAAAAGCACAAACCTTCCTCAATTCGTTTTCGCCAGTGAAGGTGTTCAATCTCTCCATCACAAAACCCGAAGTCATCGAGTCGACGCACGAGCGAATGGCATCCGTGTTTCACGCAGATGGCGGTGCATGGCAGCGCCGAGATATGCCGAGAACATCGTTTGTCTTCCTCAATGCAGAAGAAGGATTGTCGACTGAACAACAGAGTGAAGCAGCACATCGCGAAGCGAAAGCAGCACTTGGTGCGTACTGGAGCGCGTTGGAAGGAACCATTGACCCATCAAAAGTGAGCAACGCTGCAAATAATGCACTCATCGGCAACGTCGAAGAAGTTGCACAACAAATCCTCGACCGCTTCCACCCAGAAGATCGAATCATGGCATGGTTCGATTTCTTCAACCATGACTCGGACCGAGTCTGTCGAGACATGACTGCCTACATGGAAAAAGTCGTTCCGCTTGTCGAATCTAAACTAGGAAATTGAGGTGAACCAATGTCGATTGAACACGATACTCCCTCCGCAGTAGAACCCGGTCGCCCAGGAAGCACACTCTATCCTGACAGTCCACTTGGAGAGCAGGTGGAAGGAATCCCCACTGGACGTGAAGTTGCGTGGGAGCCGTTGGTTGACTATCGTAGAAATGGTGTTTCAGAAACCACAATCCACGGTGCAGTTGCTTGGGCTCACGGTGATGAGGTGATCCACTCCTTTGGTGGGAATGTTCTCTGTTATGGGCGTTCGATGATGAAACCCTTCATGCTGAAGGCGTTCACCGAAGAGTTGGCAGATCTCAGTTGGGAACAAAAGGCGATTTCTGTCGCATCGCACAATGGTGATACAGAGCACGTTGCGGCAGCCCAATCCTTGCTTGCACAGGAAGAATGGCCACTTATGCTTACCCCACTCGATGTTCCACTCATCCAATTCGGGCGTCAAGTTCGTCGTCCTCGACGTTGGTTCCACACATGTTCAGGAGAGCACGCTGCAATCCTTCACGGTTGCAGGAAAAAAGGATGGAACCGAGCTGGCTACACCCTTCCAACACACGAAGTGTTCCACGCCTACATGGAAGAAATCAGAACATATCTTGGAGATGACTGGACGCCTTTGAGAATCGCAAAGGATGGCTGTGGACTTCCAACAGTGTCCAACACAGTTTCAGAATTGGCTCAAATCTATGCAGGATTGGTTCGTGACAAGGACAAGGATTGGATTTGGGAGGCGATGGTCAGGCATCCAGATCTTGTTGGTGGATTCAACAGGTTGGATTCAACGATATTGAAAGCCGGAGAAGGCAAAGTCATTGCCAAAGAGGGCGCAGATGGATTGCTTGGTTTAGCCATCGAACACCCTGATTATCCAAAGGGTCTTGGCATTGTTGTCAAGATTGCACATGGATGGAATTCACAGGCGACATGGTATGTGGCTCGTGCCGTACTGGGCGTGTTAGGCATTAACCTGAGAAATCCATATCCGCTTCATCGACAAAAAGCGTTCATTGTCCCTGGCATAGTTCCAGAAAAATACCTCGAAGTTTTGGAAACATTGCCAACTTGGGATGAGTGGGACCCTGATCAGGACCGTTGGCTCTATGATGTGGAGATGTGACAATGCTCGCGTTGATGAACTACATCGATGGTCAGTTTGTGCCAGCCGTCTCCGGACAAACCCTTGAGGACATCAATCCAGCAACAGGGCAAATCATCGCTGCAATACCGCGGTCAGAGCATCAAGATGTTGAACGCGCAGCACACGCAGCAAAAGCAGCCCAACCAAAATGGAACGCTCTTTCGCTTGAACAGCGTGCGGAATGGCTCGACCTCATCGCTGATGCACTTCAAGCAAAACATGAGGCTATTGCTCAGGCAGAATCGCTTGATACAGGCAAACCAATTTCCCTCGCACGCCGAGTTGATGCTAGTCGTTCGGTAGAAAATTTCAGATTTTTTGCAGACTTCGGAAGGCAACAAACACCATTGACTTTTGAGATGAAAGACGCCATCAATCTTGTTCATCGAAATGGGCTTGGCGTGGTTGGCCTGATCACACCGTGGAACCTTCCACTCTATCTGATGTCATGGAAGGTTGCTCCAGCGCTTCTTATGGGTAACGCAATCATTGCTAAACCAAGTGAAATGACCCCGCTTACCGCCCACATCCTCGCAGAAACCCTTCACGAATTGGAGTTGCCCAAAGGGGTTTTCAATCTGGTTCATGGACTTGGACCAGAAGTCGGGCAGGCCATCTTGGAACATCCCGTGATCAACGGCATTTCATTCACGGGTGGTACTGCAACTGGAAGAATTGTTGCGGCTACAGCTGCGCCTATGTTCAAGAAGCTTTCTTTAGAACTTGGAGGAAAAAACGCCACGATCGTTCTGGAGGACGCTGAACTTGACAAAGCCGTCAAAGGGGCTGTTCGTGCCGCTTTCACAAATTCTGGACAAGTGTGCTTGTGTGGTTCACGTCTCATGCTTCACTCTTCAATTGCTGAAGACTTCTTGGCGCGATTCGTCAACGAGGTAAAGTCGATGCGAATTGGCGATCCAAAAGACGATTCGACCCAAATCGGAACCGTAATTTCAATGGAGCATTTGGCCAAGGTCGAATCATACATCCAACTTGCAATCGAAGAAGGAGGAGAAATTCTCACAGGCGGAACTCGAGACATGGTTGGAGTGATTGGGCCAACCGCAGAAGGGGCCTACCTCGCACCAACTGTCATTAGCGGATTGAGCTATCTGTCGAGGTGCGCTACGGAGGAGATTTTTGGCCCAGTGGTGACCGTTCACACCTTTGATACACTCGAAGAAGCGACGACAATGGCCAACGCAACTGAATATGGGCTAGCAGGCTCAATTTGGACACAAGACCTCGAAGTCGGCCGAGAACTTGCTCGAACCATCGAGACAGGTATTGTATGGATTAACACATGGTTGCATCGTGATTTGAGGACTCCGTTTGGTGGCGTGAAACATTCAGGTGTCGGTCGAGAAGGTGGTCAATGGTCTCTTGGATTTTTTTCAGAGACAACCAATATCTGTGTCATGGCTCCTGACAAGAACGATGCTTGAGAACACATCTTCAAAAGCGGTTCTTGTTATTGGCTACCATGACAAGGCAAGATTCTCTCCCTCTCTTCGTTCTCCCAATGGTCTTGATGCCCGGCGAAGTGCAAGAATTGCGCGTCTTCGAACCGAGGTACCGGCAGATGCTCGATGATTGCCTGCTTGACAACAAAAATTTCGGACTTGTGATGAACGATCCGTTCGAACCAAGCAACCATTGGGATGGTCCACGAACACATGGCTGCGAAGCAGAAATTTTGGAACACGACACTAAAGGAAGTAACCACTTCATCTCCATTGTTGGGCGAAGGAGGTTCACTGTGGAAAAAATCAATCCACCTGCACTACCGCTGTTTGAACATCCCTCGATGGCATCACTACTCAACGAAGACGGTCTTTACCCCGACTTACAGACCTTGCTTGAACATATCCCTGAGGACGCCCCGCACCATAAGTTGTATATTTCGGGTGACGTTCAGTTCATGGAGGCTTCAGAACCGACCTCGCTCACCCATCAAACCAAGCTTAAGGAGCTCCTCAATGGCGTGCTCAACCGAATCGGTGCGGTCTTGAGAATCGATGAGCAGGTCCTCGACAATTGGGTCGAGGAAAGGGTCGAACATGTTGTTGACGAAGATTCAAACTCGGTCTTCACCGTCGCAGCCTTAATCCTGAATGGTCTTGAATCCAAACAACAAATCCTTGCATGTGCAGATGCTGAAGAAGCGCTTGCAGAACTGATGCACCAACTCTCAGCCTCATACGAGGAAGAATAGAGCCCCGTTCCCGTTGCGAGGGTTTCAAAACACATGCATCGGTGGAAGGAACATGTCCGTACACCGCAATGCGCGCAAGGTCACGACACATACCCTGCTTGAAATGAAGCGAGCAAAAGAAAAAATCACCATGCTCACAGCCTATGATTACTCCCTGGCGAAACTGGTTGACCAAGCTGGTGTCGACGTCATCTTGGTCGGTGATTCCGCTTCAAATGTCATGGCGGGTCAAGTCACGACGGTTCCAATGACTCTTGACCACATGATCTACCACGCTCAATGTGTTCAACGTGCAGTGGATAGAGCACTCATCGTTGTCGATATGCCGTTCGGTACGTATCAGGGGAATTCTGCTATTGCGCTTGAATCTGCGATTCGCATCATGAAAGAAGCGGAAGGTCATGCTGTGAAGTTAGAAGGTGGTTCGGAGATCATACAATCGATTGAGCGTATTCTGACCGCAGGAATTCCAGTTATGGGTCACCTCGGTTTGACCCCTCAATCCATCTACAAATTTGGTACGTACACAGTTCGTGCCAAAGAGGAAGAAGAAGCCGAGAAGTTAATCGCTGATGCGAAATTGCTAGAAGAGGCAGGCTGCTTCGGAATTGTCTTGGAAAAAATACCGCGAGAGTTGGCCAAACGAGTGAGTGAAGCAATATCGATTCCAACCATCGGTATCGGTGCCGGTCCCGATTGTGATGGCCAAGTGTTGGTGCTTCACGACCTGCTTGGAATTACGATGGATTTCTCTCCTCGTTTCCTGCGCCGTTATCTCAACCTTGCAGAGGACATCAACACGGCAATCACCTCATATTGCGATGATGTTCGGACCGGTGACTTTCCAAACGATTCGGAAAGCTACACTTCATGAGATTGAATTGTACATGACAATGGCGCCTGCGAAGGCTCCAAGATCGATGCCCATGGCGTGCCAAATACCGTAACTGAACGGCGGAAGTTGCCTTCGTCCCCAAAGCAATGAGAGGGTTGCCCATGATAACAGAATCCCATACATGCCACAAAACAAAGCACCCCATCCCGAGAGCCAGACCAACAACAACGGCAACGCCAATACAGCAAAGCCAAAGCTGTATTCGAGGTATCGCTCGAATGATGTGTGTACGAGAATTCGATACAGAAGTGGACTCAATGCGAGCGCAACAATCAGCGCAAATTGAGGCGGGTTAGGGGCAAAAACAGAGTCGATTGAGGGCAGAGCATACGCTTGCCAAGCTCCACCTAACCCCGCTCCAATAAGTGCAGGCGCCAAGATATGCTTCAATCCTGTAAAGAAATCATCCTTCAAGGAAGTGGTCTTGACCGTAGCCACTGGTAGTACGGTCATTGCCTCCATGGATGGGCCAACTCGTCGCCTTGTTTGAGTCTTGGGTCTCACCACATTTGCATCACTTGAACGCCGATGCCGATATAGCCCCTAAGCGCTTGGCTTGTCTCATGACGCAAGGTGAAATCGTAGCGGGCTGTTTGGCACCTCACCCTCCACATCTGGTCTATGCGGAAAACCCACCACAAAATGAACCGGTTGCAGAAGGCGGTTGGGAACAGTTGCGCTGGGGTTATGAACGCCTGAGGGAGTCCCTCAAAGATGTTGAGTATGATGCGATTGTTCTCTTATCTCCTCACTGGCAGACCTATGTTGGAACCCACTTCCTTGGCCTTCCGCACTTCCAAAGTCTATCGGTGGACCCAGTCTTTCCTAACCTCTTCCGCTACCATTACGATTTGAACATCGATGTTGACTTGACCATGAAAATCCATGACAAGGCTGCTGAGGCTGGTCTTGCTGTCACAATGATGGAAAACCCAGACTTCCGAGTTGATTATGGAACCATCACCACCGGACACATGTTCAATCCAGAATGGGATAAGCCTCTTGTCGTCATTTCAAGCAATCGATCTCGTGATTATTATTCAGTTGAGGTGATGCAGGAAATGATGATTGAACTGGGTAAGGTCACGAGAGAAGCCATCCTTGAGAGCGGTAAAAAAGTCGTCGTTCTAGCAAGCAATTCACTCTCTCATCGACACTTTACGACCGAATCTGCTATTCCTGAAGACATGAGCAAAGAGCACATCACGAGCCATGCTATGCACCTTTGGGACATGCGAATGATTGAGTATTTCCGTACCGGTCAGGCGCAAAGAATCCTCGATGAAATGCCAGAATTCACCGAGCAAGCGATCGCAGAAAGCGATGGCGGAGGCCTCTCGTGGCTTCTTTCTACCCTCGACACTCCAACTTATCCGGCGACGCTTCACGGCTATGGCACCATTATTGGTACTGGAAACGCCATCGTAGAATGGCCAGAACGCAACCACACGGAGGACTCACAATGAGTCAAGGCGAACTTGTAGGCTCTTACATTGTCCCAGTCCACCCCCACACTGTTCTGGCTCCCGAACAAAACGAAGGTTGGCAACGTTTGCGAGATGCATTTGATGAAGCCGCCAAGCGAATAAAAGAAGCAGAGGCTGATTTGCTGATTATTTACTCCACAACTTGGCCGAGCATCATTGGCCATCAAATTCAGGCTGATCCAAATCCAGAATGGGTCATGGTCGACCATGACTTCCACGCCTTGGGTTCGATACCGTACTCCTTCAATATCGATGCTGAGTTTGCACATGCATGGGATAAAGCGAATGCGAAACGAGGCCTCAAATCCCGTACTGTCAAATATACTGGGTTCCCGATTGATGTTGGTTCGGTTGTCGCACTCAAACTTCTCAATCCTGACAATTCCATCCCAGCCGTGATTGTATCCTCCAATGTGTATGCAAACCGGTCAGAAACGACTGTGTTGGCAAAATCATGCCTCGATGTGATTAAAGCAACAGGGCGAAAAGCGGTGGCGGTGACAGCCATGTCGCTTTCAAACCGCATGTTCACCACTCCAATTGAGCCCAAGGATGACAAAATTCATTCACTAAAAGACGATGAATGGAATCGAAAGATTCTCGAATTCCTCGGCGAGGGTCGTCTTGAGGATGTAGGCCAACTCTCACGGACCATTCACAAGCAAATTCGTGTACAAAAAGTCGTGGCTTTCAAGCCGATGTGGTGGCTTTCTGGGATGAATGGAAATCGCAATAATTTGACAGGTGAGGTTCTTGCCTACGAAGCCATTCATGGTGCAGGTGGCGCTGTTGTTCACCTTGATCCAACCCCGTCGGGAGCTGGCGACAAAGAATATGATGAAGACGATGTGGAATTTTTCAGTGGCGATAGGAATGTGCTCGATGCTGAAGGTGATGGTTTGTTACCTGAACCGTTATCCGACCAGACAAGTTCCTCTTCAGGCCCGGCTTTATGGGAGCCCACCACAGGTGAAAGTTCAGTGAACAGTGAAGCGGCTCCAAAACCAGTGGGTATGTATCCTCACGCTCGCCGAGTTGGAGATTTACTCTATCTCTCTGGTGTTGGGCCACGGCAACCGGGCACCAATGCCATTCCTGGTGGTCCTATCTGTGATAATCAGGGCGCTCCACTGGATTATGACATCAAGGCACAAACCCGTGCGGTTGTCGATAACATCACCCGAATTCTTGAGGAGGCTGGAGGCTCGATTGACGATGTTCTCGATGTGACTTCATTCCTGGTTGATATGGATCGTGATTTTTCTGGATACAATGAGGTCTGGGCAGAGACACTTGGAAAAGTCGGACCAACACGGACAACGTTGGCGATTCGGGCTTTGCCTACGCCAATCGCTGTCGAGATGAAAGTGATTGCAAAAGCACCCTGAGAGGGCTGAGTTGTTCAGCACATCTCGTGTGTGCATGTCGGAGGCGTGAAGTAGCGTCGATCACTCGGATTAAACGTGTCCAGTTGAAGGGTTGAGGTTTCACCTTCTTGGATGAAAACAACAGAGGAGGTGCTTGCAGGCAAGTAGTCTTCGCCTGTGGAGAGCAGGCTCAAGCGGAATCTGTTGCCAGCTTCAATTTCAGCATCCAGCGGCATGAATTCCATCTTGGCATTGATGGTCTCAATCAATGGCGTCCATGTTTGAATCTCATCGCCACCTGCATAGTAGCGCAGGTCCATAATGGCATGACCAATGTGGATGCATTCATCGTTTTCATTGCACTCTTCCAGAAGTACGTAGAGCTGACCACCAAGCGTGGCGGTTGTTACATCGACATGCAACCGTGGAGTTCCAGCTATGTACATCGTTTCCTCGAGTGGAGCAGATTCCCAAACAGGGCCAGTCGTTGCATCAGGTAAGACGTTCATTCCACCACCAACACTCGTCAGCAACCCACCAAGGTCCATCGAGATGACACTGACGTCCGCAGGTGGATATCGGTCTTCGAGCCTCCAAGAGCCTTGATTCGACTGGATTTCAACATAGAGCCCGGGTTGTTCCCCCTCACCACGCAAGTAGAAATCAAACCACTCAAGCAAGTCCTGCATCCAGTCGTATCGGACCATTTCGGGGAAGGCTTCTCCACCTCGACCACCAAGGTCAGAGCGATCAGAGAGTTGCACGGGACGGTCTGGATAGTCATGGTCCCATTGACCAAACAAGCCCTTTGCATCAATACCTGCATCCTTGAGAGCGTTGATTGTTGGCACGGCCATATGTGGGTCAACGTTCCAGTCATGCATGCCTTGAATGAGATAGACGCTGCCTTTGTAGTTGTCAATAACTCTGTCGAGGAAGTATCGTTCGGCCCAATAATCACCAGCAACTTCGGAGCCAAACATGTATGCTGAAACACCGGTCCCTGGTCCCAGAATGTAATCTGGGCACATATTCTGATAGTCTTCTTCATCGCCATCTATACCGTAAGAACCGTACACGCCGTTGTGCATGATTGGTGCTCGGGCTTCAGCTGAACCATTTCGCCACATCAATTCCTTGACGCCAATCAAGCCCGAAATTGGGACGATCGTCTTGAGGTAATCATGCTCCGCACCGAACATTGCTGCTTGCCATGGTGTGCTTCCATCGTAGGATTTTCCAATCATGCCGACCGCTCCATTTGACCATTCTTGTTCACCAAACCAACGAACTGCAGCATCATTGCCCAATTGTTCCGCATTGCCCATCAAGTCCATGCAGTGGTTTGAGCGCCCGGTACCTGTTACGGAGACCTGCGCAAAAGCAAACCCATGAGGTAGGATTTGATCGATGATCATCTGTCCGAGCCACGTGCCTGGAACTTCGATGCTTGGGGTTTCAACGCTTGCTTCTTGGAAATAAGGTCCGAACTCTGCTATGACGGGGACAGTGACGCCTTCTGGTACATTTGGTCGCCACACTGCGAGGCTGATCACTGCGTTGTCAAGGAGTGCTGCTCCACCTTCATCTATCGGCAAGGAGTATTCAACAAAGTGATGGGTCGAATTCCATTCATTATCTGTTGCTAGGATTTCATATGGTCCAGTTTCAAGTGCGATGCCGAATTCTCCGTCTGTTTGGTATGGCATGTTTGAACGCTCCCATACAGGGACGCGCACGCCGACATTAGTTTCCTCTTCTGTAGCGAGTTCCATCACCGCTTCTCCGAAGACTGCTGAAATGAACAGGAAGGCCAATGCCACCGCTATGGTCGAGGCGAGCACGAGGTTGAATTCCCTCGACATTCTCGTGTGTTGAGCAGAGTCAATTTCCGAACCTGACATCAACACCCGCCTCTACAATACCCTTTGAACGGTTTCTTTTGAGGTTACCGAATCAATGACCGTTCCGTGTATGGTCGATGTTAATCTTGGCGAGGGCGTCGGTTCTGATTCGTATTTCTTTTTCCGGAGCGGTTGCCATGATTTCGATTTGACCGATTCTTGTTGCCGCCATTTCTATTCCCTCCTGCCCCACCTTGCCCACCTCGGTTGTTGTTTCCGCCGCCTTGCTTGGACCGGT
>VMHT01178085.1_pt1 | contig 13715 bp, 11 predicted proteins | sample 4693611 | NCBI WGS metagenome assembly VMHT01 (sample SAMN12280063, study PRJNA550983) | marine metagenome | isolation source: seawater sampled from same location over 5 years 0.02-0.2 micron viral filtrate | place: USA: collected off the coast of southern California halfway between the port... ... | reverse complement strand
AATCCGATGAATCCGATGTACCATATGTTGATGGCGTTCGACTGCTTGAATTAATTGTGTCTAGTGATCCAGCTTGTTCAGACGCATTATACGTTGATGGTGTTCGACTACTTGAATTATAGTTGCCAGTATTCGTTGACCGTGATCGAGAAGGTGTATTGTTCGATATATCAAATGTATCCAATGAATTATAGTTACTTGAATCAAACGTGCCCGGCAATGATCCAGTTAAATCCGATATTGATCTAGTTTGTCCCTGAACACGCTCAAGCACTTCATTCAACAGTGTGCGTGTTGATGATTCATCAAATCTATTTGGATCAGGACTAGTTGCTTGTCCACCTAATGCGGTTGGTGTAATGTATGGCGTATTTCTTGGACCAATAGTTCTAATTCGAGCGACGTTTGCTAACGATTCAATTGATTCAGTTGGCCTGTGCATCATCATCATTGATTCTTCATATAATGATCTCTGTTGTTTTTTTGGAGTAGATTTTTTAGATTTGTTGATATTAACCGTAACTGTTTGAGAAACATTTACACCTTTTTTTGCTGTCGAGTTTTTAGTCACACTGGAAGCCTTTTTAGGTGTCAATGTGATTGATTGCTTAACAAGTTTTTTAGCTGGCTTTTTAGCTGGTTTTTTAGCTGGTTTTTTAGCTGGCTTTTTGGCCGACTGCTTAGGTATTTTTTTGGGTGGCATGATAAAATATTGATATATAACTATAAAAAAAGAAATTTGGTTATTTATTGATTTATTAATTCATGAAATTATGCAAGCCATGAGCATTTAGGAGATCTATATTTCTAAAAACATGTTTAAATGGTTTGGGAATTGATTTATATTTATTAGCTTTAGCTTTAAAGTTTTTAGTGTTACCAAATTGTGTAGTTGGTGAACTAACGATATCATTTTTAGTTCGGTATGTTGTTGTCAAACCATGCAATTCATCTTCAGCTGAAGCAACGCGTTCGCCACTAGATGTATGAATTTTTTGATTTTCATGATCACCAAATGTAAGAGGGTTATACAAATTAATTTCATCAATTGCGTGACGTATCTTATGGTTTTTAACAGCAGAATTCAGTGCACTTGCGCCACCGTAGCTATGTCCTTGTAATGTTATTGTATAATCATCTGGTATTTCATTTATCAATCTTTCAGTTTTACGTGTCCTTGCTTGAAATTGTTGATTGTGGTTTTCTTTACCCATGATAAAAGCAAGATCAGCCACTATGTCCTTTGCCTGTCCCAAATTAGTACCACGGTGACTAATAACTGCATGATGTGTCTCAGGGTTTAAAAATAGTGCAACGTCTTTACTTGAAGAGTCATGTGTACCATATCCGTCGGGTAAAGAGTCATTTGCTGCACCAAACCGGTCATCCCGGGACATGCCTTTCTTATTTAATAGATAATTTGCAGCGCTAAATTCAGCCATAGTTTTAATGTTCGGTATATAACTATAAAAAAAGAAATTTGGTTATTTATTCATTTATTAATTTATGATTGAACTCTGAAAACGCGATCAGTTTTCATATCAAGGACTAATTTGTTTTCATACTCACAAAAGATATCGATTTGTGATGCAGGATCAGAACTTGCAGTTAATGCCAGTTGGAATGTTCCAGTACGAGCATCAAGACCAGATTGAGACAAATGGGTATCAACTCCATTTGATAAATCCCATCTCATAAACCAAGTCCCACCAATTGAATTATATGTTGCTCCAGCCGCAGCTGTTCCATAATTAGCAACACTGCTGTTTTGGAGGCCAGGATTAATAAATGAGCCACCGTTCGATTTCATAGCCTCGGCCAAAATAATTGCACATCCTCCTCCAGCATCTGCTGCTGGAGCAAATGAAAACATTTGTTCATTAATTAGTCGTCCATTAAATCTTAATTCAGCATTTGTTAAAGTACTAAGGCTGTATGTATGAGTTTTCATAATAATGCCCGCATCAGTATTAGCAGCATTAGCAACTGGTCTCGAAGTAATAAGAATGCGTTGGCATTTTGATCTACCAAAGCCAAGATTAGAATTTAATGATGTGCTATTCATTTGTTCAGATTGGTGCATAACATCAGTACCAGTAATAACAAATCTACCATCGTATTCTTCAAATAAAGCAGCCATTTCGTCTGGACGGACTTTAACGGTATCATAATGCATGGAAATACTTGAAAGAGTTGCGCTCAGTGTTGCATATGCAGCTGTGCCAGCATTACGAACTAAATATTGGCTAGGCGTTGCCCAATGAATTCGGATACGCAATCCATCATTACTAAACAGTGGTACCATTGTATTAATACTTGAATGAATAATTGGTAAAACAAATTCACGAGCAATAGTTCTTGATAGTCCAACACCAGATACAGCTGATATAGTTGATCCTGTGCCCATTAAAGCAGCCCCACTATTAATAAATGCATCTAAATCCCAATCCTCAAACATTTTCAAACTATCATATACGGCTTTGCCTGTATAGTTCGCAATGTGAACGCCACTAGATGTGTCCAATTCAATTCGTTCAACGCAATTAGCAACACCCGCATTTTCAAGTGAAAATTCTCCATCACCACCATCAAGCGCAAGCAAATTAAAGCTAACATATAAATTTTTAAGATCTGCAAATGTATTAGACCTATTTCCTGGGATATGAAACTCGCTGAAATTATTACCATCAGATTTAGAGCTTCCATTTGTAGGTTGGATATATAGTTTTTCCCGAATACCCATGCCAGCACTGATCATGCGATCTCTATAATTCATAGTTTGAGGCAAGGGAGCTAATAGTGGTTTTTCTAGTTCAGACATTTTGTGTGTTTATTTTTATTATTCAACTATACAATACAATACAAAAAAATTGAGTTTATGAAATTAAATAAATATTGAAAATTTATTCACGATGATATTTAATTTCGAATATAAATCTAGCTAAAGTATCAGATATTTCTAGTTCAACTGTAGTATATGCAGATATTACAATATTACTAGGTCTTTCAACTTCTAATCTAGGAGCATATTGCAGTTTTGAAGGGGTCAATAATGTATTTTCTGTTTCATAAAATCCTGGAGTTACACCAATACATGTAGTTGAATCTTCCTGAAATGCATTTTTTGCGTTAAGATTTGCACAAATAATAATAGTGTCCGAATTAGCAATATTAACAGTTGCTCGAAATTGACAACCAATCAATTGCATCGTGACAATATCATTGGGCTGCCAATTTCGAAACATATGAGGCTGAATTAGCCATCCGCGTCTTGTTCCATCGAGAAACGAAAATGAGTCTGTTGACGATAAGGTGATATAATCCGTTCGAGTCATGAAATGAAAAAAAATTGTGTTTATATATAGATATCAAAAATAATGTTTTATATTATATTTTTGGTCTATTTTTTTTTCAGTATTTTTGATTTGCCAACCGCTTTAAGCCCTCTACTCGCAGCGAGCGTGCCACCCCCCGCTAACAACAAAGGTGCTGCGATTTCAGGTTGGCCACTCAAAGAGGCCATTTCACCCGCAAATACTAATCCTTTACCTGCAAGCATTGAGCCACGAGCGGCAGTTTGTACATCGTGATGCCAATCATGATTCCTAGCATCATGTTGTAATTTCTTGGTTGTCTTTTGAATGTTCTGTCCTGCTTTCTTGAAGCTCTTGCCCGCCTGATTCATGCTCCGGACTGATTTTTTTGTCCGCTTTTTTATCTGTTTCGCTATTTTTTGAGGCATTGTTAATTATTTCGTTTGGTATATAAGGAGATAATTTATTTTCATTAATTAATTTTGGATGGATTACATCCTTATCCCAACTAAATTTAAAAGACAATGTTATCCGAAATTCTCCAGAAACTAGTAAATCACCAAGACCATTCATGTCCTGATCTAAAATAGCAAGATCAATAGTTTGCACTGAATGACTGTTTACCTTAAAATATATTAACTGAGGAGATTCATATGTTAATCTACTCATCAAAGGAGCAATTGCTGGTATAGCTGCAATAATACCAGAAATTTGCCGCATATTTCTGTTGTCCATCTGAAAATTTTTTAGTCTAACAAACATTTGGCTATTACCAAGCATATTAAAACCTTTGTTAAAATATCCAGTAGTTACTCCTGTAAATCGTGTGGCTGTGTTAAACAATAATCCAAGCTCTCGGTATGCCGTAGCGCTAAATTCAATGTATGTTAATGTATGAGTACTATATGACAATGAAAAATATAAACCTTGCTTCGTACCGTCGATTGAAATACTAATTGAATCTAGATTTAATGAACCAGCAAGTGATGTCAACTGAGTGTTTAAATTTGTTCGCAATTGATTAATTGTATATGACCCAATAGGGATTGTAATTATTGCTGTTTGAGTTCCGCCAGTCGGTGAATCACATGTAATGGTCAATGTATCATTGATGCCTGTATTAATATTATAAAATGCATTTACCATTGTAAAAGTTCGAAGAGCTACTAGAATATGTGTATTAGCCGGTGCTATTATTGGATGTGCTAGCTGAAATAAGCAATCAGTATCAGAATATCGTTTTGTTGCAAGTGAACCATTAAGTTCAACATTTATGTTTGAAAGATGGTGTTCCATGATAAATATAAATATATATACCAAATTTCAATTACTGTAAAAAAAATAAGTTATTGTTGTGTATGTTGAATTGACTATAAAAAGAAAAGGAGGGTTTATTTAGTTTTTTTGAACGCAGCGAACTTTCGTTTGACTACGCCAGATTTTTGTTTGACGGGCTTAGTCACATGCTTATTTGTCGCTCGTTTCAATTTTGCAATTTCGCCAGCAGCTGCTTGCTTGATTTTACGAGTTGCGCTTTTTAGTTCTGGGTTAATATTAAGTTTTTTGGGCATTTTGCTTGATTTTTTGTCAAATATATATTGCGCTTTTTAAAAATCAAAACAATTTTATTAATTACATGTCCTCAACTGTTTCGAAAAATAATGATATTCTATGATCATTGTTAGTTGACCCGGGCCCAGTTAGTGTAATTGTTTGCAACGAAATTTGAGAACCATCACCGGCATCAGAAATCGTATTAGTGACAGCCACATATGATGTGGATGATGATGAAAAGCGACCTTGACAACGTCGCCTAGTTGTGTTACTTCTGCCGGCATCAGAAAAATCACAATATAAATAATTTCCAGTGCCAACACCATTTGACCAAACCCGAAAAACAATTTTTGTTCCAGTAGTAAAAGCTGTTCCAGTGGCAGCATTATTTTGATAAACCCAACGTTTTAGTCTTATGTCGCCTGGAACACATACCCCAAAATTAGCTGAAGAAGATTGACCATTACCCCATTTAAAATCAAAAGCGTTAACAGCCAGTCTGCTTGATTCTTCGCCTAAAAAACTCATAATTTGGCCACGCGTTGAATTAAGATTGCCATTAAGTGTTTTGCCTGATTCAATAATAACATCACCATTAAGGTCAATATCTGCCGTTCCTGAGTCAATGCGTATTTCTTTATTGGCTGTGCTAATTTGAAAATAGTTTCCGCTGTCATCATACATTAATCGTGTTTGATAATCGTTAGTCCCTGCTGAAGTGCAAAAGTCAACCAACATTTGTTCATTCACTGGACTGCAAATCTCTATTCCATAATCGGTTCCGCTACCAGTAGCTCCCATGTGGACCCCAACAGAAGCTGGGCTATTATCTCTATTGCCGACAACATGAAGAGCGCTTAAAGGACTTGTCGTATTAATACCAACACGATTATTGGTGCTATCAACATGAAACTTATTTGTATCTACAGTAAAATCTCCATAGACCATTGTCTGACTTGTTGATAAATCCATAAGGACAGAATTTTCTACTTCAAATTGCATTCCGTTATCTGAATGATTATATGTGATGCCTCCCTTATTTGAACCTGCTTGATTAAATTGAATTTTGCCTGTGCTTTCTGAATCACTACACATATTGATTATTGGTGTATCGTCCGTTTCTAATGACATATGTATACCCTTTTGCGTTGGCGTGGTTGTTATATATCCTCCGTATACACTGAGAGCACATTGAGGAACGTTTGTTGATAAATTAGTTCCAATAGAAACACCATTAGTTGTGCTATCAACATGAAACGTGTTTGTATCAACATTAAGGTCGCCAATGACAGTTAATTCACCATTTACATCAGCATCAACACATGTCATATGCCCATCTCGAGCAACCTCGAAAACATTCGTTCCGGCTGGATTTCTACATTGAAACACATTAGTTACTGATGCATGACCTTGAAAGGTTACTGGGTGACTTGGATTGATAGTAATATGGGGTTCAACATCATTATCGTCATAAATGTCTTGCAAACTAAAACCGGATATTGAACCAGTTACATTTAGGTCTCCACAATTTACGGCGCCCGTTGTTCTTATCAGTTGGTCCTGAAAATTGGCTTCATTATTTGATAACACAAGCTGAAGTCCTCCATTTGCGCTAAAATCAAATCGTTCCAATGATGGATTATACAATATACGTCCTCTGTAATCTGAACCTTCTTCTGTGAAATCAATAACGCTATTGCTATCGACTGCTGAACAAACCTCTATTCCGTAAGCATCCGATGAGGATCCATGCCCAAGGTGAACCCCCTTAGCTGTTGGTGTTGTAAGTCTTGGACCTAAAATATGCAATGCAGATTCGGGTGAAGTTGTTCCAATTCCCACTCGGTCATTTGTTGAATCAACATGCAGAACATCACTGTCAACGGTTAGGTCGCCCGTTGTTATAATATTATTATCCTGAAAATTGGCCTCTGCATTTGCAAGCGTTAGCTGAACGCCATTATTAACCGTAAAACTCATAACTTCTGTCGAGTTGTTATAACCGATTGCTCCGCGCCTGTTGCTATTTGGTTTAGTAAAATCTATACCACTTGAAGCCGTAGCATCGCTGCATAGTTCAATACCATAATTAGTAGCACTTGAATGGCCAATATGTACGCCAACCGTTGTTGGCACTCCCTGTCTCGCCCCCACAATCTGAAGGGAAGATTCAGGACTTGTCGTATTAATACCAAGCCGGTCATTTGTTGAATCAACATGCAGAACATCACTGTCAATCGTTAGGCTTGAACATGTCAAAGTATCGCAATTGATAGTTCCAGACGCTTCAATGTTGCCTACGACATCAAGCGGAGCGGTTCCGTCGGGGACCTTACCAATTGCCACATTGCCCGATTCAGCATAAATATCGCCCGTTGTGCTACGGATATTTCCACTCGAATTAACAATATCACCACCACTAACAACAGTAATTCCATTTGATCCTTGCAAGTATAAACCGTTGTTTCCTCGGATCTGCTCGCTAAAATCAATAACGGCAGAACGAATGCTTATCTTATGTGAGCCGGTGCCGTCGGCGTATAAATTCAAACGATCATTCGCAAAATCATAGTCAATTAACCCTTGCTTATTTGCAGTGTTGACATCCGCAAAGCCAATGTATCCATTGCGCCCAGTCTGAACGCTTGTATCACAACAAATCATCATGCCATAGTCTCCCCCGTCAAGGTGCCCACCTTCTGACTCACCCAAGCAAACGCCGGGTTCATTAATGAAACCATTAACATTGTTAAGGTAAAGCTCCTTGATCCTAAACCCATTGCTCCCAACTTGGGGGGTGCCGAATGAGAGGAGATGACTTCCCGAGTCACTCACGATCAAATCAGTATCAATTGCTATATTGTCGCCAATAAGAGAACCCGATGAGCTCGTAATGTTGCCCGACGCCGTAATAGATCCGGAACTTGTTGTGATATCACCAACAGTCGTTGATATATTACCAGTTGCCGACATACTAGCAGTAGTAAGAGTTGTTGTATTCGTAATTGCATTGCTTGTTAAATTCTTAACAGTGAGGTCAGTTGTCCCATCGAGTTCATCCTGTTTTGTTTGAATTAGTGCCAATAGGTCAACATTTCCATCTGCAAATACGGAACCATTTGAAGTCAATATATTTGCCGTAACGGTTCCCCAAGATTGATTTACATCGTCATTTGTAAAAACAAACGTAGCAAAATTGCTTCCAGATGTTGGTTGATAATTACCGTTCATAATGAGAAATTAGTATATATACACTTATGATAATATCAATCAAAAACGTTAATTAATTAAATTGACAAATTTTTATTGTCATAATAATATACATCAACGACTTTGATCATGCCAAGACTAAAAAAACCAGACACTGAAACAGAGACTGCAGCAGATCCAGAGACTGCAGCAGAGCAAGCTGATACAGAACCAGAACTTACAGAATTTAATGAACCTCTACTTAAGCCGAGGCGCCGAGGGCGACCGAAATTAAGTAACGAAGAACGAGAAGCTAACGCATTAGCAACGCTTGCAAGACGTAGCGAAAAGCGGAAGCAAGAATATGCTATAAAAAAGAAAGAGCGGGATGCTTTGAAAGTTGACGAAGCAATCAAACAGAGGATGATGGAGCAAGCTGCTGAAGATAAAATGTTCGATGATATTGTAGAAGACCAGTTTGGCGAATTACAAAAGAAAAATATAGCACTCGAAGCAAGATTAAACGCTTTGGAAATAGCAGCAAAACCAAAACCAAAAAAACCTGAACCAAAATCTGAGCCAGAACCAAAAAAACCTGAACCAGAACCAGAACTAGAAACTCTGTTAAAAGAAAAACCTGTTGCTAAAATTATCAAAAGACCAGCAAGACAATATTTTTAATCAAATGATATTATATATATATATATACATCTATTTTTTACTATGGCGAGCTTTGAAATATGTGGAAATTTTAAGCATGATAAAGTGCAAATGGATTGTGACCAACAACTTAAAAAAAATATGCAAAAACCACTTAGCTCTATTAGAAGCGGAAGTTTTATTGTAATTGCTGGATCTGCTGGGTCAGGAAAGACTAACATGCTTTGCAATATGTTTAACTGCAAAAAATGTCCTACATCTGGAAAAAAACGCGATCTTATGAAATGTTTTCACAATATAATGATTGTGTCACCAAGCTTAAAATCTTTTGTAAAAGGGAATGAATTGAGTATGCTGCCAGACAGCCATAAATTTGAAGATCTAAATACATTTTTAGATGATTATGATGAACTTATCGAAGATAGTGAAGACCAGAATTGTGTAATATTTGATGACATTGGAAATAGTATACGGACACAAAAAAATTTGACAAAGTTTAAAGCATTTGTAGATAACAGACGGCATGAACATATGACTATAATTTTATTATTACAATCATTAGTTCAGATTCCGCCACCAATCAGAGCTAGTGTAAACCTCATTACTTCATTTCTACCGAAAACTTTAAATGAAAAGGAATTACTATTCGAATATACAGGACTCCACAAGCGTAACATGCATAAATTTTATAAAGAAATTTTTACAGATAAATACGATTCCGTTACAATAGACTTAACTCTAACAGACAGCCCAAACTTCTTATTCTATAAGAATATGTTTAATCCAATCTTGATCAAAAACTAGAAGATAGAGAATATCGATAATATATATTTTTTATGTTATAAATTAAAGCGATTATCGATTGGACATATATATTAAATCAGACAAGTGTCGTACATGAGCTATAAAAAAGAAATGGATGGTCTTATATTCGTCAAATTTTTTAACATGGATCTCGGTGGGTACAGTCAATTTATCGCGGTTTGACAAACAACGATTAACATAGCTACAGTTATTGTAGCACCCGAAAATGCCCGGGCAAGATTTGACAAGAAATGACATTTCTTGCCCGCTTTTAAATTTGGTTCCACTTTTTGGTTTTTTAGGGGATCAATTTTTTTTTTGGGCAAGATTTGTCATTTCTTGTCATTTCTTGCCCGGGTCTATTTTGGCTTTATTCTTAATTTGCTATGGATATTCATACCCTATTATTTCCCTTTTTTTAGCGACAAAAAAAATAATAGAGGATAAGGAAGCCTCTTTTTTTTTATAGTTGTATGCAACGCAAGGGGGAGGAAGGCCTTGAAAGAAAGAAAAAAAAATATTATCATATTATCATATTATTATATTATTAATTATTAAATGTCATATGTTCACCGTCTTCATTTAGAATAGGGATACCAAACTCATCACACATTAATTTAGCTCGTTGTTTAAATCCAATAATAACTGATCTATAAATTATTTTATTAATGGATTTTCGGTCAAAATAATGTTTTTTCAATGTGATATTTGCCATAATATTATTTTCTTTAAATTTTTTCTCCGGTAAACAGCGTCTTTGAGCCTTGGTCAGTTCAGGAAAGAAATCAATTTTGTAATGTGTATATAATTGTTTTGCTGTAATTATTCCATCTTCACATGGTTCATAATGTTCATTAAACCAAGTTAAAAATTCGTCAACATCCAATAAATAATCTTTTGTTCCATCAATAATTTGTTTGGGAACATATAAATTATTTTCTCCATATTTTACTACATAATCAAACAAAACAGTTTTATATTCAGATTGAAACAATGATGTTTTATATGTCTTATTAATCATTTTAGCACCTTGACAATTTAATTCATCAACATTATCAGTAAAATATGAATTGAATGGCACATTTATAAATCTGCTAATAATTGCATTATCAACTCTTCCTTGTATATCAGGTTTTTGATTGCATTCAAATATAATACTTGCAACCATTGATATGCCTGTGTTGTTACTATAAATCGATCGAGCATTAATATTTCCATCACCCGTACATGCTTTAATGTTGCCAAGCTGTAATTTATCTACCCCGTCATTTGGTTCATTGAAGATTGCGAGTCGTTTTTTGTTCATCTCTGCCAATGAAACATTCAGATCTTTTTTGAATGGTTGGGTTAAAACTGAAATATTTCCCTTTAGAGCATATTGAGGTCCCAGTGTGTTTAATGCTAATTCATTGAGCAAACCTTTACCATTGCGTCCACAGCCATTTGCCATGTAAAATTTTTCTTCCCGGTATCCCGTGAATGATTGCTTCATAATAGAAAGATAACACTTTTTAACTTCCGGGTCAGGAAATATATCATTCCAAATATCATCCATAGTTTTAAGTTGTTCATTGCTTGATTTAACATAATCATACATTGTGCTTTGAGTGACTCTGTGATGCTTTTCAATAATAAATTCTTTGCCAGTCATGACATCAATAGCAATATTATTAAATTTAATAATGCTAGGTGTTAATTTATCAAAGTTATCACACTCAATTTTTTTAGCCAATGAATCTTTAAAATAGCTCATGATGCATGATAGTGGTTTTGTATTACAAACTCTTTCTATGCATTTTACAACATATTTAATGGTATTACTATGTTTTTCTTGGTTTTCAGTATCCGATAATAATAGTTTTTGATGATATTTGAGTGTTCCAACTAAAATATCATTCATAAATTCACTAATTTTAACACGTGTTATTGGATCATTGTTGCAATGCCATGCATCATCATACCATGTATAATAGTTTATTTTGCCATCAATACATGAAGTGCAAACAAAATCATCACCAATTTCTGACATTATCAAATCAACAAATGTTTTATCATTCAAATCGTGGAGTTTTAATTTTTTGCTGTAATCCATAATTTTAAAATATTCATCGGAATTACTTAGTTTTGCATAGTGATGAATAGTTCCAGCTGACATTTTATTATCATCGGGCACTTTGTTCCAAATGTTATTGAAACCTTCATCTGTATAATTATCTGCTTTTTCGCTAATCATGCTGGCAAATTCTTCCTCAACGCCCTCCTTTTTTAATGCCCACATAATTTTTCTCCAGCTTTTGAAGTCAGCTAAATATTCAACTGAAATTAAGTCACATAATTTTTCAATCTTATTTAGATTTGGATCATTGGACCCTTCTTTTCTTTTTATAGCAATGTCAACACTCTCAGTATCGGTCTCTGGGTCTCGCGCATCAATAAAATTAATCAAGTTGAATAATTCATCAGACAAAGGCTTAATATCACCACCAATAAAATCATATGTATATTTTGAGCCATCAGAATTTTTGTATGATGTTCCGGGCCCATAAACAAAACCATTGTTATTTCGAATATCAATGCCAGGATAATTTTGAAAAACATTGGTTGATGTTTCAACGCGACAATCATATTCAAAATAAATATGATACCCTCGTCTAGTTTTGATGGTGTAATAATCTTTAAGTTTCGGGAACTTTAAAATCATATTGTCATAACTTGATGCAATGTCAAAATCAAAAACAGTAATATTACTATTTTCTCCAGTCTGAACACAAACAACCTCATGTGCACCAAGTTTTAATTCTTCATGTAGATAATCATAATCATCTTCAGTAAAATGCTGCCATCCGACAGGAAGACCTCGTGGTATCTTGGAAAAAGTTCCGTCTTTTTTAGTTTTGAAAATTATTTCTTTAGCCGAAAAGGTCACGAAGCCCTGATTGCTATTGTAAATGAACCCTTCCTTTGCGTTCATTGTTCGATGTAAACTTTTTTATGTATACAAAGGTAAATTATTTCTTTAATTTATAACTTATTATATAGAGACAAAAAACAAAAGGTGGAAAAAAAATTAATTAATTAACATTATTATTAAATTTCATCGTCAGTGCTATCATCATCTGCAGCACTTTTTGCATATTTATTGTAATAATTCAACTGGGTAGATAAGTTATGACCCTGGACTTGCTCAAGGCGTTCAATAGCTGGAATGTCACCTGATGCAATTGCTAAGCTTGATTTCATTTTACGAAGTTCATAATGGCTTATTCCAAGTTCCTTATATAGTCGTTTATCAAGACCATCGGCGGTGTCATATCGTTTGTTTCCTCGGGCTGTAACAAATAAATTTTCAGCGTGTTTGATTAGTCCCATGAACTCGTCATCGAGTTCTATTTCTTTAATTGGCAAATATTTCATTGTTTTATGATCACGAATGATTAACAATTGTTTTTTACGATTGATATAATTAGGATTTTCAGATTCTCCATCAATAATTTGAACACTGATTAATTCACTAAGTCGAATAACACCATAATGAATTACCAAGTATAAATACATTGCGTACATGCTGCTGGGGGTGTATTTATCTGGAATAATTGCTTTTTTATATGAATCGTATTTATTTTTTAGATTTTTGAATGTATTTCTTGCAATTTTAGGTGATAACAATTCATCAACTAATTTTTCTTTTTGATCAATCATTGATTTTTTAACGCTTGCATGAATTAATGTCGATATTGATCTGCGCATTGGTATAGGAAAATCAAATTCTGATAAGACAAACAAATAGGCTGATAACCAAGCTCTATGAGTCGTTGTTGTTTTGAATTTTGGATTTCCATAAACCCAATCAATTATTCGTTTGTTATCCGAGAAAATATCTCGTACTCTTTCTTCTGGAAAAATTTCAATTATTTTTAAAATTCGAGTATAATATATTTTTGCAGTCGATTTAGACAATAAGTTATAGAGCTTTGATTCGATGTCTTTAACCGTGAAATTCATTTTTGTCCGTTGTATAAAAAATGATTTGTATATAAGAAAAAAAAATAAATACTAATTTAAAAATTAATTAATTAATTATAAAATTTTTTTATGATAGTTCCAATAGTTCCAATAGTTCCAATAGTTCCAATAGTTCCAATGGTTCCAAAAATAAATATTATTTTATATTGGACATCATCAAAAATAAATATT
>VMHT01150483.1_pt1 | contig 13720 bp, 15 predicted proteins | sample 4693611 | NCBI WGS metagenome assembly VMHT01 (sample SAMN12280063, study PRJNA550983) | marine metagenome | isolation source: seawater sampled from same location over 5 years 0.02-0.2 micron viral filtrate | place: USA: collected off the coast of southern California halfway between the port... ... | reverse complement strand
TCCGGATCCACCATTGTTACCGTTTCGGTTAGTTCCTGCGCTACTTTTTCCTCCCCCTGAACCACCGCCGAGAGCAGTTAAAGTTCCTAGCGTTGTTGATGAAAAAACGGTATTGTTTCCTTGATTACCTCGTAGGCTTGATGAAGATTGATAAGCACCGCCTGCTCCAATAGCCGTTGCAGTTAATGTTTCTCCTGCAGGTATAATAGCTGTATTAGTTATAATACCACCGCCTCCACCTCCACCGAAAGCTGTACCAAAAGAATCATCACGACCCGAGCCACCGCCGCCTGCGATAACCCAATATTCTATTTCGTACCCTGATGCGCCGCCTAATGGAAAAAACCTTTTTCTAAAACCCATAATTTATGCTTTAAGTTTGTACTTTATGGTGTGAAATCTACTACCAATTGAGCAACAGAATACGCTAATTTTGCATTACTATCGTCATCGTCTAAACAAGTTACTTGAATAATGTTATATGCAGTTGTATCAAATTCACCCGAACCTACTCTGTAGAATGTATCAGTAGTAAAACCTGAACTTAAGGTTAAAGAAGCACTTCCTGAAATTGCAAAAAATATAATATCTATTGACTGTCCTTTTTTAATGCCACTTAAAGTTAGAGTAGCTGTACCCATAGCACCTGTAAGTTGAAAAGTACTAGCACTAGAACAATCTAAAGTTTGACTTGTTGTCGTAGAACTAGATGTTATACCTTTGTATCTATTCGCTAACTCTGCGTGGTCTACAATGTCATCATTTAACATTGCGTTAGTAACAAAATTGTTACCATACACCTCATCAAAGTTGTCGTTTAATTTGTCAAATGCACTTCTTAACGGATCTCCTGTCCCGTCATTTGCTGTTGTTCCTAAATTTACTGTTTGTTTAGCCATTTTATACTAATGATTTATCTGCTGTTAAAATTGCACTATCTGCTTTATATCTTATATCGTCTGATGTTATTGCTAACGTTTCTATTTGTCCTGCTACTAAGCTACTTAAAAAACAATCAGGTGAACTTAACGAGGGTATTGACTCTGCAATAGTGTTATCTTCATCACCAAATTCTGTGTAACAATATATGAATCCCCAGTTAATACTATTTGCCATTTTTTACTTTTTTTAAGTAAGCCTTAAGTTTCTCAACATTGACTACTTTTGGTTTATACGTTTTTACAGTACCCATCCTTGATATGTTGCATCTTTATCAGGATACATATCCTCGTTGTTATTTGTATTATACTCAGGATACTTGCTTGTATTATATGTAACGTAATCAATCATCCTTCTTGTATAAAATTCAGCAAAATCTCTTTGCTTATTTACTAAGTAGTCGATTTCATTCTTATTTATTGACTCACTGTTTTCGCTGTTATGCTTGAATACACCACCATTTTTAACTTGATAAGCCGCAAAAGGTAGGTAATCTGACATAGCATAATGGATCAACATTGGCTGTACGTACTTGTTAACTAATGTTAAGTAGTCGCCTGTTAATGAGTCAGCAATAATATCAGCACTTATTTTGTTATACAAATCTGTTCCTAAATAATTTTGTATATGTATTTCCTGTGCTATCTTAATAAACGGTATAAACTTATCTGTATCTACATTTCCATCTAAGATACTGTTTTTAACTAAATCGGTACGTGATATAAAAAGTGCTGTAGCCATTATTTCTTACGTGGTTTTAGGAATCCCTCATTCGGCATATCCTTCGGTTTTTTAGATACTTCTTTAGGATTTCGTACTCTCATACCTTCTTCCTCTGCTTTCTTTGTTCCTACTTTGGGTGCTAACGCACTATTAGGGTCTCCCTGACCTTGTGGTAAGCCTGTAAATCTAAACGTCATTCTACGCCATCTATGATGACATAACCCACCGCCTTTGAATTTCCATATTGAGTAAGTATCCGCACCATTTGGGCCCCAACCTGCATTTACTGGTAAGTCGTCCATCTGCAATATATCTTCTTTGCGATAAAGTTTATTTGCAGCTACCATTTTCTTACAAAACTCTCTACTATTTTTACTTACTTTGTCAGGCGAATATTTGTAACGCACTTTGAACTGAACACCTTCAATGTTTTTATCTTGCTCAGACTTAGCACTTGGTCTTGCCGATCCTGTACTAGCTAGACCTATCATTTTGTCTAACTTTTCTTCCATATCGTAATCAACGTCCATTTCGTCTACTAACTCCCAACCTTCCATAGACTCTCCTGAATCACCTAGCTGTATTAAATCTTCTGCTATACCTTCTATTTCAGGTGCATCTTGCTTAGATAAGGACAAGCCTTGCTTAACTCCAGTTTCTTCCTCTATTGTTTCATCGTCTACTTGATCTTCTTTATCTTTTAAGTCAGTAAACTCAAGTGGCTGTAGTGTTTTAAAATATAAATTCAGCGTAATACCATTAAAGGCTAATATCTGTTCCATAGCATCTATGATCAGTTGCTGAAATGGTCGTACTACAACATTATCTGTAAGTGTAGAAGCTGTACGTAATTCGTCTGCATTGTTACCTAATCCTGTTTGATCTTTAATTCCAAACAACATAGGTGATACAATCCTGTGACTAACGAGAATCTTTTTACTCGACTCGTCAGATAGGAATTGGTACTGGTTATGTGCGTCCGATAATTGGACTGGCTCGATGTTCGCTTGTGCATCTGAATTATCATTAAATGCTAATATAAATTTACCTGCGTTACTTGATCCTGAAAACTTTTCGTAAATACGTCTTTCAATCAGTGAACGTTCCTCTTCATTAGGTATGCCATTGTTAAAATTAATTAACATACTTGGTGCTAAACCGTTCTTAATATTGTTAAGGTGGTAATTAGCTATTTCCTCTTCAAGTTCTGCATACTGTAAGCCACCTTGATAATCTACAGGACTGTAATAATAGTACCCTGTCTTATATGGCTTAATACAGTAAATCTCGATTGCTTCATTACTTGTACCAAATGCAGGTATACGTTTCGGTTTATCACTAGGCTTGATTTTAGTCCAGTCTTTATGATAGTAATATCCTTCAATATCTCCGTTTTCATTACACTTTTCTAATCTTAGCGTTTCAATAGGGAAGTGTTCTACTTGTGCTATACTCTTTCTATCCTTACTGTATATTATTTGCATTGATGCTTGTCCCATTAACTTGAGATCAAACACTACTTTTCTCATACAGTCCTTACTGAATAACGACACCATTTGTGCGTACTGATCTGGTCTTCTACTAGCATCTGTAGCGGCAATACCTTTACCATAGATCATCTCAGCCATACCGTTTATGATAGCGTTGTTTGTAGCACTACCATTGTAACGGTCAATTAGGTACTGGAAATAATTATTATCATCTCCGTACTCTACCCATTCACGGTGTTTACGCTCTACAACGCGTGGTGCGGTATACGAGGCTAGGTTTACTATTCTTACATCTTTCATAATACTATAAAGTCGTTATCATAGGAAGTGTCACTTGTGTAGACATCCTTATTTATTGTGTAGTAATCGTTACTTGACTGATCAACAGTTTGTGCTGTACAAAAAACCTTGTCTTTATACAATATTGTACCATCTGCTTTAGTCAGTAGTAAATCATAATACCTACCCTCTTTTAGTGACAATGCTTGAGATATTTCAAGATAATTACGGTTAGTGGTAGGGGATACTGAATACGTTACTGACGTATTGGTACTATCATCTGTTAGTTTTAGCGTTGCTGTTGTTACGTATTCTCTAGGTATCAACTTAATTGTTTGTGCGTCTGTACTTGTACTAAGTAGCTTCATACAAATATAACGACAAAACAAATTACTTTTGCAAAAAAAAGGAGGCTCAGTCAGACCTCCCTTGTATTACAAATGTTAACTTACTTAAATGAAAAAAAATAGACTGATTAAATGTCGTTGTGTTTAGCTTCAAGATACGAGTATATAGCACCTAGTTCCATAAGCGTTAAGTGAGACTTAGTTTTAGCGTTAGTGATCTCTAACATAATGTTTTTCATTACTAATTGAGTAGCTTCTTTCTTTGCTTCTCTGATTAACTCGATTTCTTGTTGTACTGTGTTATTCATAATTGTGTTATTTGTATATCCTAAACTTAGACATAATTGTCAAGTAATCCAAATTTTTATGCAAAAAAAAAAAGAGCGACATTTCTGTCGCCCTCTGAAATAGTCCGTGTACTCGTCTTACGAGTTTGTACCTACAGTAACTGTTGGTGTAGTGGTTAACCCTGCAAATGGATCTGCTTCCGTTGCTCCTTCTAAGAAGTTAGCAGGAATCTGCTCCTGTGCGTTTAATGTCAATGTATACCCTGACAAGTCACCCATTGCTCCACCTGTTACAATAGTACCACCTGTCACTTCGCAACCGTGTTCTGTACCCATAAGGAAAGCGTTACCGTTGTAATCGTGTACTACAACGTGCGGACGTCCGTAAGACAGTAACTTAATTTCTTTGTTATCCTCTTTGCTTAGCTTAGTTAGCGTGAGGTTTAGTGTTTGATCAAAGAAGGTAGTACCGTTCTCACGACTTGAAGTAATAGCTTGTTCAAATGAGCTATTGCCTTTCACTTCGTATTTAAAAGCTGTAATAGAACCTAAATCGTCTATTACATCTGTATTTGTTGAATCGTATGTCGCTGTTGCACCTTCGTTGATAAAGTAAACGGCTTTAATGCCCCCTACTACATCTTTACACGGTACTTTGCGCCCTAATGATAAATCACAAGCCATATTTTTTTTCTGTATTAAAAAAGGGCAGGTAGGCACTTGGCTCACCCACCCTTATTTGGTTAATTAATATTACTCTTAGTTTGCTGAGTTAGCAATACCGTAAGTAACTACATCTTCAATAGCACCAATCTGTACACCTGCAGTAAATCTCATTACTACACGTACATTTTGTGAGCCGTCTAGGTCAGCCATATCTAAAACCTTCACTTCATTGTGGTCTGCTAAAAGTCCAGTACCGAAATATAAGTTAGATTTTGGAGTAGCAATTGCGTCATTGTCACCAAGTCCGTTAGCTACAAATAATTTAACACCATCAAAAGAAAGGCTTCCGTTATTCCACCATTGAGTACCTTGAGCGTTTGTACCTGCAGCACCTAATCCTGATGCACCAAATCCTCCTAATGCACGTACATAAGCACGAGCAATGTTTTGAGATACATAGATAAACATATCTTCAGCACCATATAAAGTAGATGGTATTGCGTCTACGATTGATCCTAACTGTGCAATTACGTTGCTTGAATCTACAGTAGTACCTGCAATTTCTTGTCCACTTGGAAGGTCAGCATCTTCAGAAACTAATTTTGTGAATCCGTTGAATTGTCCGTTATTAGCAGTATCTCCTGCCCAAATAGAACGCTCTGTACGATCAGCGACTTTGTCTGCAACATAACCGATTAAATAATCAGTAAAGTTTTTAGGCATACTTTGATGCGCTGAATACCCCATAGAGATTGCTTCCCAGTCGGCAATGTGATCATCCTTACATAATTGTAAGTTCACTTGCTGAAACTCAGGCTGTAGTACACGCTCTGTAGTTGTGATTGTCGAAGTTGGATCAAAGTCACAAGTTGCATCTTTAACGATAGCGTCAGTAGATAACTTCTTGATTACTTCTTTAAACTTCACATTTGGTTTTACTGTTACACCTCCGTTAGAAAGTGTTGCTCCTGATAACAATGCTGCAGAAATGTATTCTCCTGCAAACTCTCCATTATAACTAGAGCTAGTGATTGTAGTAGTAGTTGCCATTTTTTATTTGCTGTTTTTAATTTATTTAATGTTTGCGATACGTGCCATAACTCTGTCCATTGTTGTTTGAGGACGGTTTTGACCATAAAGGTTTACTTGTTTTTCTGTTCCTGATTCAGGACTGTGCTTAATAGGTTCTGCTGCAGGCTTAGATAATTCTTCCTTTAGTTCTTCTACTTCGACTTCAAGTTTAGATAATTCAGTTTCCACTTCTTTTTCAGAAACTTCTTCTGACATCTCTTCTTTTTCCTCTTCAGGCTCTTCACCTTGAGTCATTTCCTGAATCATCGCTTTGATTTCTTCAACTACTGATTTTACTTCGTTGAGTTCCTCTTTGGTTGCGTACCCCATCTCCTCTTTTACCTCTTCTTCAAGGTTTTCGACTTTGTCTGACATATCTTGCTCTGATTTAATTTCATTAATGATACCTTCGTCCACTACAATTAGTTTACGCCCATCTTCTAAGTCATACATACCTTCAGGTAACGGAATCTTTTCGTCATCTGACTTAATAAAGATTTCCTGATCTGTAGAAAATTTTTCTGCTTCTAAAATTGTACCGTTCTCAAGCTTCATTTCGTCTAGTTGGATTTGTTCCATTAACTCGACTCCTAAAATGTTTTTGATTTTACTGAGTACCTCTGTTGCTTTCATACTTCTTTAACGATTACTGATTATTATTTTGCATATTTAGTTTGCTGATTCACATTCTGCACAGTCATCGTATTGAACAGATGCAGTATTTATATGCACACCTTCTGAATGATGTGACGAAGTTATGGTGTAACATTCGTTATGATTGTTTTCTAAAGTAAGATAATATACTTTACCAACTGTTAATTCTGTGTCGTGCATATGTACGTGGCGTGTGTGTTGGTCTGAACAAGCTGTGACTACATAGCCATACCATACACCGCTTAAATCTTCTCCTGTTATATTACCTATGCCTTGATTGTAATAATCACCGCCACAACATTTAGTACTGTACGTGCCATTTCTACATAGACAAGCACGTCTTCCGTTATGTGGTACTGGGGTTCTCCTGTCTTTCATATTACTTCTTAATAGGTACGCAATTAGGTACTTTCTTTCCGTTCTTCATTTTGTATCCTATCATCTCATAGCCTGCCCAACAAGGTTCTTTTAGTTCTTCATCGTCAGCTTCAATCAGTCCTAACTCTTTTAGTTTTGACGTTGACCACCTTAGTGCTGCTTTACCACCCCAAGCGTCATACATCAACATACCACAACCATCGGAATAGCTAGTACTTGGTCCTAAGTCTTTAGCGTGTCTTGTTAAGTAACTTTGCATTCTCTTAATTGTTGATACGGTAATTTTTTCTTTGTTAGCTAATTGGTTTGCTCTTTGTTTTCCAACAGCAGTGCCACAAGATCCCCAACCGTTTTTTTCTACAAAGTCAAGTACCCTTTTAGCATTGTTCACTACACCACTAGGATAGTCGTTATATGATTCTAGTTCTACATCCTCTGCCTCTACTACAGATAGAATTTGTGTAAGTAAATACTCTGCTTCCAACTCTTCTGATAATGCTTTATCCTTAGGTGTTTCTAGCTTGTCTGCAAAGTATCCTTCTATACTAAACCCCTTAACTTTACCAGTCTTTACGTAATCGTTCCATATATCATCGTTTTCTACTTTGACTGTCCCCATCCACGTTCCTACAGGTACTTCCATATCGTACAATCTACTTTTGTCATTGTCAGTACTCTCGACTATCCAAGACTCTACTAATGTTAAACCCTGTATTTTAGTTTCGTGTTCTAGCGTACTTTTATCTTGGTTACCTGCCTTAAGGTATTTTTGTGATGCCTTACGCACTGTATCTCTAGAGAAGTATATGTAGTACTCTTCCTCCCCGTTACGTCTATATATAGGCTTATTTGGAATTAACAAAGGACCTACGAGTAGTTTTTTATCCTTGTCTAACTCTGCAAACTTAAACTCCTGTGATTTTAGTGCTACAAAGTCTTCCTCGATAGCTGGGTTTTCAACGATACTGATAGCTTCTATGCCGTTAAGTTCGTCGTTTTCATCAATAATTAATTCTACTATTCTCATTATCCTAAACTTGCTGATTGTACAATATTTCTATCTAGTGCCTGCGCATTAGTAACATCGTTAGAAACAACGAATGCTTTCACAGGTTGTGATTCTCTTTGACCTATAGCTGAGGCTAATTGGTTTTCAGGTGACGCTCCTACAACATTAAATGCAGGTGCTTGTGATTGTCTTCCTGAACTACCGCCACCACCACTCATAGAAGGTTTACTTGCTCCTTGTGGTTTCTCAGGATTTACAGACATAATTTTTTTAACTGTGGCAAATGCGTTAACACCCGCTATAGCTGCTTGTACAAAAGGGTATCCGGGAAAAAGTATTGTACTTGGGTTAGCTGCTGCGTTAGCAAATACAGCATTAATAGATTTGTATGCGTCTAGTACGGTCTGCCCTACAGCTAATGCCTTACTTGCTGCTGATCCCTCTTTAGCTAATCCTTGTAATGCGCCTAGAGCCTGTTTACCAAAATCTATTTTAGCATCTGTTTCAGCTTGAGCCAACATAATACGTTTTGCGTTCTCTTCCTGATCTATTTTTGTTACTGTGTCTTCATATTGTTTCTTGGCTGATGCTAGGTATTCTTGCTTTGTTTCTTCATCTTTAATTTCACGAGCAATTTTTTCCTGATTCAGTAATAACTCTTGTTCTGCTTCTAGCCTTTGACGTTCAAACTCAGTTTCACCAATTAAGTTTAACTCATTCATTAACTCTTTTTGCTCACGCATTAGTGAATTTTCGTTTGTTAACTGCTCTGAGGCAAAACCTGTTACTCTAGCTTTTACTGCTGCTAATTCATTCTCAGCTTGTATTAGTGCTAACTTAGCTTCCTGATTGTTTTTATCAATAACTAACTGTGCTTTCGCTGCATCTACAGCTACTCGTGCGTTAGCTTCCATTTCTTTTTGTTGTTCAGCTAATACTCCCGCTAGTTTCCTATTAGCCTTTAAACGCTCTTCAATACTTTTACTTTCATCGTCTCTAATTTGACGTAAACTTTCTGCTTGTATATCGTACTTTTCAATTAAACCTTGATTAAGTGCTTCTGATATTTCTGCTTGTTTATTTAGTACTACTGTAGCTTCTGCAGCTTTATATGTACTTACAGTATAGTCTACAACTGCTTCTGCAACACCTGTAGCTACCTCTGATACTTTTCCAAGTGTATTGTCTACACCTGTCATTGTATCAACAAATTCACTACCTGCCATCTTAGCTGATTCTAAAGCACCGCTAAAGTCACCTTCAAAAAATTTACCTACTGCTTCGCCTAGAAACCCAAACATATCTAGTGCTGATTGAAGTCTTTTCTGTAAGTTTTCTTTTAGGCTTTGTGCAAGGTCTTCTACCATTCCCTTAGGGTCTTCAAACACACTCTTAAAGAAATCTGTTACTTTGCCAAAGTTATTGAATACAAAGTTTGTGAAATCACCAATGACCTTAGTAGCCATCTGTCCTGCAATATTAAAGCCATCTAAGTATACTTGATTGTTTCTGAATGCTTCACCTAGTGCTTCAAATATCTTCTGTGCAATAAAGAATACACCTGATGCCTTGAATAGGTTGCCGACACTTGTGAGGTTCTTTAGCATATTTTTTATGCCACCTGCACTTTTTTTAGCACCCTTACCTATTTCTTCAATATTGTCAGCTTTCTTACTTACATCACCTAGCTTACTGTTCATTTCAGTCATTAAGTCGACTAGTTGACCTAATTCCTTTTCACTTTTGCCAGTACGTAATTCAAATTCTATTTCCCTTTTTTCCATAACTGCCTTCTAAGTAGCTTAATACCTTCTGAGTATGTATGCGGATACTTGTATTCACCAAGTGCTATACCAATATAACGTCCTGATACCTTTTTTTTCTTAATTGAGTCTAACAACTCTAGTAAATCTTCAATCATACGTTAATTCCTAGAATATTATTATTGTTTTATCTGCTGTTTTTGTTGTATTGTCTGCTGTTACACGTGCTGAATCTATTGTAACTATTAAATCTTCTTGCACTTCAGCAGGATCGTACTCTAAGTCTTGCGTTACGTTTATTAACTCTAAATCTGAAATGCCTGTTTCGAAATTAGTAGTTAACTTGTTTATTTTGTAAGCACTGTCAAATATTACAACCTTGTCATTAAGTTTTATGTTGCTAATTATGCTGACTGGTAAAAAAGCCTTGAAAGTAAATAGCCTTCTCGATATATCAAACACCTCTTCAATATAATTACGATAGTAAGTGTAGAACAAAGAGTTTTCAGAAAAAACACCTGTGTACTCATTCTTTTGACCGCCAAAATGTAAACTTTGTGAATCGTTATTAGTTGGATCAACATTGTTTGCAGGAATGTAATAATCGTCAATCTGATGCGTTGTGCCACCGACTGTTTCAGAAAACTGTATTGGAGTGCCGTCATTTACCTTGTGAGCATAAAACAACAATGGTTTACCTAAGTAGGGTTCTTGCTTGTCATCTGCAGACCAACCCCATTGTGCTGTAGTACCTAAAAACCTTTCAAATTTGTGATGCTCGAACGGTACTGATATATCGTATGTTTCAGAAGTAAAGTCTGCGTTGTTACTATACAATACAGAACCCCATTCTTGGTTAAAGTACGTACTGTGGTATTTACTAAAGAAAGAATCTAATCCTTGATACTTAAATGATATTTGCTTAAACGGATATGCTATTTGAACTTTTGACTGTGAGTTATCTAAGTACTTTGTTATGTCATACGTGTTATCTGAGCCTGCATAGTAATCATCTAAAGGTAATACCTGTATCTGCTCGCCGTCAAAAAAAGCTGTAAGATTGAATAACTTAAATAGTGATGTTACAAAGTCAATTAGCTTCATTTTAGGCATTTCGTCTTTTACGGTAGTCCTTAGCGATGTACTAGAGGTGTAATCAATTTTTGCATTTGCATTGTTACTACCATCGAATACGTTTACGTGTAATGTAATTGTTGAGTTTGAATTAGACTGTACTGATATGTAAAACCTTCTGTCCCTGTCTTGTCCACCAGTAGTGTAAGACTCTAACATTTCTAAGTCAACAGCTGTATTTTGAAAATCACCTGTACCTTCATATTCAGTATCGTGCAACACTTTAAAGTACTCAGTAACCTTAAGTGAATATTTTACTCCTGCAGGTGCGTTTACACTTATGCTCATATACCTTTTACGGTTAGCGTCTATGTTGTCATAGTATCCGCCTGTACCAAACCCCTCTCTTAAATTTGTTGATGATCCTAGTTTGTCATACCAATCACCTGCAAGGGCATTTAACGCTAAATTGTTTGTAGATATATCATTCTCGTTAGGATCAACCCCTCCTTTCTGTTTGTGTAGCCATAAGTATATATTGTAATAAGGCAAGTTCGTTGAGTTAAAGAAGTCCCTTGAAAAAGATATACCAAACTGTTTTTCTATTGCTAATATAATAGCGTGTATCCTTACAGCAGGTTTTAACTGATCAAACACTACACCGTGATTATTGCCACTAGCATATAAGTTGTAAGTCCCTGCTGTGCTATCTGTATTATCGTAAACTAACCTACTCTTACTGGAAATTAAAGGGTATATAAAAGCATCGTCTATAACGTTCGCATTAATCTCAAAGTCTTGCCCGTCCTGCATTGTGGTTAATACAGTTGATGCGTCATACAATAGTGACGTATCTAATTCAGACAAGTCTTGCAAACTAGCGTCTTGTAATATTTCTTTGAACTGTATTGTATTACCTAAAAATGTGATACGGTAATTAGAAGGCTCACCGTTTTTCATTTCCACACTTTCGTTCTTTATCCTTCCTACTTTAAAGGGTTGATAGTTAAGGTGTAAAACTGCTTCCCTTGATACTTGAGTGTTTGTATTTAATACAGCAGGGTTATAATAGTGCTTGAATATCTTATTATTGTTCTTAGATGCAGGTACGTTAAATGTACGTGAGTAGTCAGTGAAAACCTTTTGTACGTCTAATATATCCTGAAGCGTTTGTGTTAATACAATACTTTCGTTTTGATGTAACTCTACTTCTTGACCTTCTATAAAAAGTTGTAAGTGTAACATTAGCGTACATTGTTTATCTTGTTAAAGGCAAAATCAAAGTCTACTGTGTAGTCAATTAGCTTATCATTTAAAGATGTTTTTTGTGTGAATGATTTACTCTTTGGTATTACAGGTAATGACTTTCCTTCAAACCTAATCCATACATTTTCAGATAAAAACAATTCCTCTATAGTACTTACTGCTGATTCCTTTATGAATCCTGTATTCAGTTTTAAACTGCTTTGCCCATTAACATTATACCTTTGCTTTTGTCCTTGATTTGTTCCATAAGTAAGACTTGCTGTGCTTATACTGTTTATTTGGTAACTGTCATCATTAACGCTAAAGGTTTCCGTTGTACGCTTAAAAAAGTAAACGTCTTGGTATGCACCATACTTATTAACAAATGTTATTTTGTACGGTGTGAATTTAGGCTCACATATATTATGCACAGTTATTGTTTTAAGTAACGTTGTATCATCAGTGTCATAAACTTGTATAGTACTACTATCTGCAGGCACTGTTATGTACTGTATCTTTTGATTGCTGTTACCACTATCTGTTATTTGTGTATCCGTACTATCTATTGTAACCTTCCCTACTCCTTCTGCAAATACTGGGAACTTCCCTGCTGTAGCTTCAGGAACATATATGTCAGTAGCACTTATTAATGCGTTATCGGACAGCTGTGGGTTTATTTCATCTTCATAAGTACCATAACCATCAAACAACACAAAGTTCTCTACAATAGGTGCGTATACATCTTCTGTAGCGGCATCTACTATATCTTTAGTAACAGTCACCCATTTTGTGTTACAAGGGTAATCATCATCAAAATTATGTTCTATGTAGTCCCTTACTAATTCTGATATTTCAAAGACAATATTACTTTTGCCTGTTATCCTATCTTTAGATAACGTGTATTTTAGATCACTATTTGAGTAACTTCCAACAGTGCCTTCGTAAATATATATTTTTAAAGTTGCGCTCTTTATTGCCATTTCTTAATTGTTAAATTGATAACATTCTCCCTGTGTACAGTTCACCTCTTTAACTTCTGATATATAACCGAATCTGTCTATTTGAACTATCGTATAACTTGTACCAATATCGCCACCAGTACCCCCAAGCCTTCTTGAGCCAATATACCAAAAATCACCACCGTTAAATGGGTTTCCTTGATCACACACTATACCTCCTTCTTGTAAATTTGTAAATATTGGATATGTTGCCTGTTCTACTCTTCCGCAATGATCACAGGGGTTTGTTACACCTATTGTAGAAATATAAAATTCCCTTAATACTACACCGTTTTGAATTTGAGTAACGCAGTCGCTCTCTATTGGCGGTTGCTGTCTTTGAATCGTACAGCTTAATGTATTTCCTACACCAAGATAACCTGTTGGAATAGTAATGTCTACTCCAATATTTCTATCGGTAGGGCTATACACAACAGGAAATGTAGAACCTGAACCTACCCCTAAAGTGTTTGCTGTAAACTCTGCTTCTATACCGTCATATAATACTTTAGATTCACCTACGACTATATCGCCTGTAGTAGCTATTCTAAATCCTTGAAACACCAACCTGTCATCAGTACAGCTTAAATTGTTGAGCGGTAAAGTTTCAGGTCTTTGTATGAAAGGTTTATCACATTCTATTTCACTACCTCCATTTGTGTAATGGTCTGGAACATCAAATATAAAAGTCAATGTTACACTTCTGTCGTTTACGGTAGTGTTTGCGCTGTAGCCACTTGTTACATCTACATCGTTTTCATCTTCAATACGTTTTATTCTTAGCGCGTTCGAGAATG
>VMHT01109488.1_pt1 | contig 13723 bp, 45 predicted proteins | sample 4693611 | NCBI WGS metagenome assembly VMHT01 (sample SAMN12280063, study PRJNA550983) | marine metagenome | isolation source: seawater sampled from same location over 5 years 0.02-0.2 micron viral filtrate | place: USA: collected off the coast of southern California halfway between the port... ... | reverse complement strand
GCGAAAAAAAGTTTTAAAAACGTGTACACTACGCTCCGGTGTGGTAAGATAAATTATCTACAAGCGGTGACGGGTTGTCAAGGTCAAAAATTAATCGAGGACGAGCGAGAAGAGAAGAGTTGCGAGAGGAGTCGGAGTCGAGGGCAAAGCTCCGGGCCGAGCGGACAAATTCTCAACAGATCGAGCACCTCGACAAGATTCTTGGAAAAGATATTGGCGCGGAGAAAGAACGGAAGAGACTAGAGAGATTGATTGAGGTCGAGCTTAGCAAGAAAAATGTGAAGCGAAAAACCTCTGGGTCGGCACGAGACAGGGACAAGAGAAAGAACATGAAGAAGAGCAAGAACAACTCCGGTGTGGTCGATGCTTAGCTTCGTCCCGGAGATAGTTAAGGGGATCTGGCTCGTGTCGACCCTCATTCTTACGACGACCGCGATGTGGTTGACGTTTGCAACCTTCGTAACGTAGAGGGCAGGTCGTTGTGCAGTGAGATCGATGAAATTGAATCTTACATGCGTGAGAAAATAAACGATCTCAGCCTGCCTGGGTGGGGACCAAAGTCTGAGTTCAAGTGCTGGAGGAGAAATCAGTCGATCGGGTTCCTCATCTACGCCAGGAGAGAGTTTAAGACAGGACCGTTCGGCGTCATCGCCGTCGACGACTATCGAGTTCACGTCGCTTGCCACGCCGGGGAGGAAGGTCCTCATCGAGCGGTGGATGATATTGTTGACTTTCTCATCAATGATGTCGAGATGACCGTTGCACCCAAGGATGATCGAGTCCTGTTCAAGGAGTGGTTACTCGCTGATATCATCGAGAAGGGCATCGAGCTCAATCGTGAGCACAGCTCCTGGAAGAATGATCGAAGGCGTGTGCTCATGACGATGTACTTCAACAACATGAATGTCGCGAGGTGGTGTGAACCCATGCTCAAGGAGTGGAATTTTGTGTGGTCTGAGGACGGCAAGTCACTGTCGAGAGACTGGGTCTGGTCGAGGCCAGAGCTGGGTTCTGGCGTGTAAACTAGTTATATATAATGTATTATTTATATAGGCCGCTTTGGCCAACAACATGAGGTAGTAAGTGATGGAATTCATTCCACTAATTCAAACATGCACCTGTGCAATGTGTGGCGAGGAGGGGTCCTGTACAAAGCATCCTGACAGCCAGATGCCGATCTGTCGAGCGTGTGATCCAGTCAGCTGGGAGCAAGCGGCAGCGGATGAGAAGAACATGTACATGTCTGGTATTAATCTTGAGAAGCTTGACGCAGCTAAGTGACTAATGCACAATGTCACCTTCCGATATCTGATCGGCAAGAGTTCGATGTTTGATTCGGTGGAGGATCTGATCAAGCACTATCAGTCGAAGGGTGAGGAGTATGATGAGTCGATCTTTGAAAGTTTCTCCATTGAGGTGCCTGTTGATCGAGCTCACGGCGAGATAATGTTGGTCGGGCACGGGTGTGCTTTCATCAAAGGGTGGTCGGTTCGTGATTCAATTAGCACAATATTCATAGACGACTCTGAGAAACCAATTTGGGATTATTCTCATCATTCACAACGTTAGGCGTGTACCTTGCATAATGCTAGGTTATAATATACTTACAGGCACATGGAGAAACCAATGATTCACTTTAGCGGAAATCTTAAACACGACGGCGGTCGCATCGATCTCGAGGTCGAGCTCGACGGAGATCAGACAGTTCTTCGATTCGGCAGTAGCTTCACGCTACGCCTGGAGGAGGATCAGCTCACAAGGCTGTGTGACGTGATCACGGATACGCTAAACGCGCAAAGATCCTGGCGACGGAGCAACGCTAAGTCAGCGCTCGATGAGGCAGACGAGATCTCGACGAGTGATCTTCAAGCAGCTGAGGATGTCTTTATGCAGCTGGGAATAGATGCCCGTGAGAAGCTCAAGGCCAAGCGGAAGTCAGAGCTGTGGGACCCTAATGACCCGACGAATTGGTGATAAGATGGGTGAGCTAATTGACTTCGCAGTGTGGAAGAAGCGCAAGGAGGACGAGGAGCATGAGAAGGAGATGGAGGAGATCCGTGCTCTGAAGGACGAGGTAACAGCTTGCCTGGACAGCATGGAGGATCTGAGCACTGGGCCGTTTGTGCTAGAGGAGGATCGCGAGGCATTCGCTGCGCGTGCATTGCAGATAATGATCACGGCGCTCGACGGATACACACACTGGCCCATTGACTCGACGGACCTCTAATGCCGCCTTAGCTCAGCTGGCCAGAGCAGCTGTCTTGTAAACAGCAGGTCGTCGGTTCAAATCCGACAGGTGGCTCCACACAGGAGAAAGAAATGAGAGATAATATAACACTGGAACACCAGATCGATGGTCTGACAAGTCAGTGTAGAAAATTGGTTGAAAGGAATCAGGAGCTCGAGGAGCGCCTGGGGTATGTTGAGATGGTTGTTGCTAAGTTGCTTGTGGCACTTAGGGAGGGCGGTGTTATCGTTCCGGCTGGGAGCATGCCTGGTTCTCCTGAGTATGAATTCTAAGGAAGCAAGGCTGCGTGTAACTTTGCATAGTTTAAGTTAAAATAATAGCAGGAGGAAACAATGCCAGTTTCACAACACCCAGACCTATCTGTTAACACACTATCTCTCGATGAGCTCCAGGCGCTCAACTCAGCTGTTGTTCAGCGAATCAAGTGGCTGCGCCTTAAAGAAGGTAACAAGATAAAGCGAACACTATTCATCGGCAGCCAGGTCTCGTTCAGAGACAATGACGGCCGGATGGCTGAGGGTAAGGTCACAAAGATCATGCGGAAGTTCGCAAAGGTCGACGTCGGTCATTGCATCTGGCGTGTACCCCTTAGTCACCTGACAAAGGTATAAGCACGCTAACGGGTCAATAGCTCAATTGGTAGAGCACCGGCCTTTTAAGCCGTAGGTTCTGGGATCGTGCCCCAGTTGACCCACCATTTACGTGCAGCTTTTATGTTGCAGTGGTATAATAATAGCGTACCAACCAAGGAAAATCATGCCCCTTCAAGATAACATCGAGATGGAGAACATCCTCGACGAGGCTACAGACTGCTTTGAGGATAAGCTGAAGCAACTGTTCGACGAGCTCGATGACTCCAGTAAGACCCATGTGAGCACCAATCAGATGAGCTGGTGTACACAGGTATCCGCAGCGGGTGATGAGCTCAGGAAGGAATTGAACCACACCATCGAGCGGTTCGAGGTTAAATTCTTGAACGGTGAGTTTAAATAGGATGGATGACACGGTGCTTAACATGACCAAGGAAGAGATGTGGACTGTGATCAGTGCACTGACTGTGTACTCGAATGAGCACAGGCGAGAGGTTGAGAACTCACCCTTTCCAGAGACGCAGCGTCACTCACGTCAGGAGTGGCTGAAAGCTGTTGATCTCCTGAATCGTCTGGATCCTGTTAATTTCCCACGCGTGTAAGCAGCGCGCTGGCATGGTATAATATAAACACCTAAGGAGGTAACATGGCTACAATCGCTGAAGTCGCAATCAAGTTCGGGGTCTCGGAAGGCCAGGTCAAACAGCTCAAGAATGGCATGGGAATCACCTGGGATCAGATCGGTTACGACTGCTACGAGTTCTTGGATTCATATGACTCCGAGACACAGATGATCGCTGAGATGACTATAGACGCTGGTCGGCTCCAGGAGCACACCAGGTATAGTGGCGGAGACAATGACTGGACCTGGCTCGAGGCGAAGGAACTCGACGTGATGAAGCTCGGTGAGGCAACATGGGATGCACGATACGTGTAATCCGCACCCAGCTGTGGTATAATATAAGTACCCAAGGAGGTACACATGGAATTCATCTTCAATCCCGCTGAGGACATCATGCGGCACCCAGCAGATTATATGGGTGCCTTTGGCTATGAGAAGGATGAGTATGAGATGTTTCACAAAGAGGTCATCGCCATGCAAGGTGAGGAGATCGTGAGCCTGAAGAAGGTTCTCACTGGATACTACGATATCACCTTCGCTGGTGGTCACGTGCTCCACGCTATCTCAGGCTGCTGCATCACAATGCAACCCGTGTAACATACCAGCAACTGTGGTATAATAAAGGCACCCAAGGAGGTTATCTTATGGTTAAGTATCAGGTACATTTTGAATACCAGGTTTTCAAACGGAATATCGGCTGGGTCGGCAAGCACGGGGTCAGGAACATCAAGGCACGCAGCGAAAGTGAAGCGATCCTTCGGATCCGCTCTCGGATTCCAGACAGCTTTGGCCACTGGGTCAACCGTCTGGCAAATGAGGCAGCATGAGCTGGATTCACGAAGACGGTCTACACCGTAGCAAACACGGAATCATCCTGCGAAGAGAACAGCATCAAGCGCCAGAGCTCAATGTTGGAGACAGGTTCTTCGATGTTGATAACGGTCGTTGGGCAACGTTGCTTAGGATTCGACCGGAGCCTGAGGCACTGGGCGCACCTTTTGAGGCACTCTATGACGGATGTGATACATACGGCCCATTCATCGGATGTGCTATGCACTGTGACATTGGGGAGATACTCTGTGAAAGTCGGTGACCTGGTAAAAGTAAAGACAAGGTTCTACGGTACAAAGACAGGATTCCTGATTGAAAAGGTGAATGATGTATGGGGTGACGGATGGATGATCTCACCGACAGATCACCCTCGACAGATAATCGCAGACCCACGTGACATAGAGGTCATATCCTCGCGTGTAACTTTTGTGTGATAATGGTATAATGTTAGCAGAGGAAACAAATGACACGCGCTGAAGAGCTCTGGCTAAGAGAAATGTATGATCAGGACCCAGGCTTCGCTTACGAGTGCTCAGCTGATGATCTAGATAAGCTCCTTGCCCTATTCGGAGAGATGGAGCCTATCGTCGACGCAATAAATGTTAATGCAGGCGTCGGGATCGAGCAGAGAGCGCGGGACATTGGTTGCTCGCCCACAGACTTTGAAGGATGGGAAGCAGAATGCAAGTAGGGGATACAGTTCGTAATATCCTTGAGGTAAGAACAAACCCGGTTGTCAATGAGAGTCGAGGGTGGTCACCTATTCCAGTAGGGCACTTTGGGATCGTGACAAAGGTCAAGCAGTCGGACCACAACCATGTATATGTTGATGTTCTCCTGGCAGTTGACGGCGAGGCGGTAAGGTGCGGCAACTACCACTCAGGAACCTTCGAGGTTGTGGATGACAGGCAGCACAGGAACTACGTTCTATGATGATACAGGGGAGATTGAGATGAGAGATATTTGTGAAGAAGCTGGCCTGAGCGAGGCTGAGATTAGTGTCGTTGAGATGCGTCTCATGGAGACAGACGACGAGAACCCAATGTTCATCGAGACGACAGCTTTTGAGAAGCTGCTAAACTACTTCGCCGATGACATGCCCTATCTCATTCAGAAGTGTCGAACAGGTGAGCCAGATGTTTGGATTCTCGATCGACTTGAAGAGGGGAATGGCTAGATGTCTAAGAACCTCGAGCCAGGTATGCTCGTGAAAATCCGAAGAAAGGACTGGCATCAGGACAGCGGTGAGATCGCAACACTTGTTGCCAGGGAGTACCTGGCATATGAAACAAAGTTCTGCAGGTGGTCGTGCCTCTGCGGTTCAGAGGTGCGGATTGTTTATGAGAATAATCTTTACCCAGTCAGGCAATAGTTTAACTTAATGAAAAGAGAGAAAGTATGGAGAAGATATATCTTGATAGACAACAATGTGAACGGTTCGAAGTTCCGTATACTTCAAGTGATGGGGAGCTTATTGTTCATGCTAGCACGCTTCTTGAATCGAAGTGGAGCGGCTATGACAGCGAGCATACTGAATATCTACAAGGGTTCGGTGACGTGTATGTCCACCTTGTTCGGAATGACATCGAGGATTCCCCCGGATGGTTCAGGGTCGTTGACACGTGTAACTCTTTTGGGTGAATGGTATAATAGCCATACCAAGGAGAACAATATGGATTGTCAAGAGTGTGAAGATCAGTACCCAATCAAGCTGTCATTCACTTGCCCTCACACCGGTGAGGCATTTGAACGTGAGATGAATGATGAGGGTCAGGCTGATGATGTATTCCACTGGTTCTTTTCAAAGTGGGGGTATGAGGTACCGTACAGTGTGGATGAAGTCCGCGTGCCTGCTGCGACTGTGATCGGAGTGAGTAGTGGGTGAGGTGTATGAACACGGCCCGCTGCTAAAGAAATGGTTCGTTAGTGATGCCACTGTCCTGGACTGGGAGTCGCAGGATCTTGCAGCATCAGAGATTCTATGGAAGATTGATGATGAAAGAGTGTGGCCAGTGCCGCCTCATTATCGAATCATCAGTGTGCCGTACAAAGAATTCAGAGAACTCGTTTTCTTGCTACCTGATTTTGCTGAGCTCCCGATCTTATGGACATGTTGGTGCTCGCTCGATAGGCCGATCGAATTCATCGTGAGGTGCATAGATGACAACGACACAATTCTTATCGACACATCAGGATTCCACTACGCTCGATACAGAGCGGCGTGTAGGTTTAAGGAGTCAGTGGTATAATATGTGGGTAAGGAGGCAGACATGGCCAAAAGAAAGAAGAAGAAGAGCTGGGACCCGCGGAAGGCGGCAAAGTCTGCAGCTCGTAAGGCCCACTTCGAGGCCGGAGGTACGCTCGCTATGTGGCGAGGTGCAGCTCACACTTTCACTGATCGCAAGAAGGCAGCAAACAAGAACGCATGCCGCGGGAAGGTGATGTGATGAGAGCACTGTACGATCAATTGAAAGGGCATGACTGGTATTACGGTTACAGCGACGACCATCGAGTATGGAAGAAAGGCCAGCGACGTCATGACCACCTGCGACGCTTGCTAGGAAGCTTGAACTGTCCTTATCCGATGCAGCACCTGAGAATGGCCGTCGAAGAGATGGTGGTCGACATGTTCGTTGAGGAAACGCCAGGGCACTGGTATCGGAATCCTCATACATACAAGAATGTGGCACCGGTAAAGCGCTCAGAGCTCCTGCTCCGTGCTGATCAGGTTCAGATCCTCGCTTGGATCGAAGCGCAAGGTGAACAGATCACAGCTGATACACCGCACATGTAACATGCATATACGCGTGGTATAATATAAACACAAGGGGCAAGGAACACTGCTCGCGCCGGTAACACCGGCCGTCTGGAGCCGGAAGGCTAGGTTCCTCCACCACCTGCGCGGTTGGCGCTACAAGGGAATAGTCAAGGTGTCCCTCCAATCACCGGTCCTCGTCCGGTCCACTTGTCAGCGGGGAACTTATTCATTTTTGGGAGGAGCTAGGGTCCCTTCCAAAGTTAACACAAGGCGCGACGGTGCCGGAGGTAACAGCAAAAAGCCGCCCGAGTGGCGAACACCGATGTCGGCGGGAAGCAATGATTCCGACAGTCACCAACCCTACATTTTCAAAACGTGCAACTTAAATGATTAAGTGGTATAATAGAAACACGGAAGGAAAGGATCCTTCCTAAAAACAAAAACAAGGAGGCCAACAATGGCCAAGTTCGATGTCCGTATTCTTTCTCTCTCTGCAACTTCTGAGGATCCCGAGGCACCTGCCTTCGAGGCAACCGGTACCATCGATGGTGCTGACTTCCTCGCCCGTACTATTCTCTACGGTCCCAAGGGCAACAAGCAGCCTCTCTTCAAGGTAGTTGAAGGTGAATCGGTCGCTCAGTCGCTCTCTGATTCTCAGTTCACGCGCGGTCAGCGGATCGCAATTGCTCGGGCTGCAAAGCTGGTTCGGACCGGTGCCGCAAGTCTTGAGGAAGATGATGGTCTGCAGAACCTCACGCTCAAGGAGCTCCGCGCAAAGGCAAAGGCTCAGGGCGTTTCCGGTACTCACCGCAAGGGGATTACCAAGGCTGAAGTGGTGGAGCTCGTACGCTCCGCAGCTTAGGTTTACCAACTGCCCGGGGTTCAGCCCCGGGCACGTGTATATCTCAATTCCTAGTGGTATAATATATCGGTCCAGGAGGATCACATGGAACTTACACCTCTCGAAGAGGCAGTCAACAATGCACACGAAGTCGCGTGCGGCTTGGCTGGACTAGCTCTTATCAAGGATCTGCTCGATAAGGGAGCAGAAGCTAACATCATCACTAGGGATCGTGAGAAATCTTTAGATGAGCGGAAGGAAGCGCTGCTCGAAAGCAGGAACGTGAATAAGGTTCTGAACTTCATCGCTGCGCAACGGTCGCTAGCATTCGGAATCGATGCTTAGGAGGTATCATGCAAGTATATAGAGCAACCATTCGAATCCCTGGTCAACACGACTTCGTGGCAGAGGTACGAGCCAACGATCAGATCCAGGCTCTGGGCATCCTCAGCTCGATGTATGGTCGAGGTTCCATCGTAGGAAACTGTGTATATCGCGTGTAGCATTTAGCTGCTAATGGTATAATAGTAACACCTACTAAGGAGGAATCATAATGATTTCAGCAACAACAATGACATTCGGTAGCGACCTCGGTACTGACAATCTTGCAAAGCACGTTAACGTCGTATTTGACAACGGGCCAAAGATGGTGAGCTTGAGCCTGGACAATAGTGCCGGGCGCTCGACGACCATCGCACGCGCAGATATTCGTCTGCTCTACAGTGACCCAGTCAAGGGCGGGGTCGTGGACGTGACAGCAGATGTCTTTGGCGGCAGCAGTGATGCTATCGTTCGAGGAACTCTTGGGAACATGGACCGGGCGATGAAGTGGCTTCAGATGGCCAGCTGGGGGTTCGTGCGATGAAAGTCTATACTTTTATTATCGGATCCATGGACGATTTTGAATCGCTTGATGCACTCATTGATTATGTCGAGGCAAATAATGACAAGGGATTCCAAAACTACTCATGTTTTGAGTTTGACTGTCCTGCTGATTGCAGTGAAGAGCTAGTCATATCGATGGGTCGAGGATACGCATTCAGTAATGACTGGTGCATGGACGGCACGTTTAGCTTCTTGATCAAAGGCACAGTGGGAGAGAGCTTGGGAACGGATGGCTCGCAAATGAAGATGCATGACCTTTGGGAGCTTCCAAATGGGGCCGTCTAGCGTGGTTCTTATGGGCCTCGTGTGGTTTGTCATCTGGGTGGTGGCAATCCTGGTATGGGATCGTGTCAAGAGCGGCCAGCTGTAATACGTGTAACACCCAACTGCCTGTGGTATACTAGCATAGTCAATAGGAGACACCATGCCATACAATCCGAATCGAATCTTCCGCGGCCATAAAATCAAATGCATTGATTTCCTTCTTCTCTCAATTCTTGAGAATCCTGGAAAACAACAGAGATTCCACACCCGGAGATTATTCATATGGCAACACAAAGTTTCTGACCCTCATTCCGGCGGCACCAATATTGCCTTCTTCCAGAATGACAAGTATTATCGAGACATCCTTTGGACTGATGTCTCTCCTCAGTCTGTTGAATATGATTCATATTGCGGAAATAATATGAAGTCTTCATGGGCTCAAATGCATCTCACAATCAATGGATTTGATCGAGCTAACAAACTCCGGACCAAACTCGGACTTCCCGAGATTTCCTGGGAATCAGCCGGTCACCCTCTCTCATGTAAGTTTGGCCAACCTGTGGTACAATAGTACCACCAAGGAGATACAATGAAGTATACCATCAAAAAGTTCAACGGCGACGATCAATACAGCTGGGCTGTATTCCGCAAAGCGGACGTAAAAGGACTGCGGAGCCCGATCTTTTACGGTCAGGCGACGCCGATTATCAACGGGCTCGATCAATCTGAGGCGCGGTACCACAGAGATCGCTTGGAGAAGATAGCATGAAAGCTGGAGACCTGATTCACATGCCCGGCCAGACCCTGGCAAAGGGAGAGATCCCGAGCTTGGGCATTGTCATTGATGACATCCCTCAGTTCAGGCACAAGCACAGCACTCGAGGACGCATCGGCATAATGTGGGTGGAAAACTGGGGTAAGGTAGACTATGAGCCAAAAGATTGGTTGGAGGTGGTAAGTGAAGCTATTCCTGTGGAAGCTTAGTCAGACTAAGAATAACGATTACGACACGTACAGCGATGCAGTCGTGGTGTCGAGTAATCCAGTTGCAGCAAAGAGAATCCACCCAGCCACTGACAGCGTGACCGGGGAGAGGGTATTTCGCTACGTCGAGGACCAAGGCTGGGTATGGGATCAAGACGGCAACGTAGGTGGCTGGGGATCGTGGGCTAATCCGAAGGACATTCAGGTCTCATGTGTCGGTGAGGCAGCTGACTGGCTGGGTGAGGGTGCTGTGGTATGTTCGTCCTTTCATGCTGGGTAGAGAAATGCACACGATTCGGGTGATGATAAGTCACAAGAGCAGCGATGTGGGAGAGCAGTGGGTGACACACACATTCGGTGAACATGAGCTAGACGACATGCTCGCGAATATCAGGTACTGGGAATCCATGAACATTCCCTTCGAACACACGTACGAACGTGTAACACCGAGCCCAATGTAGTATAATAGTATCACCTACCAAGGAGGCCCCCGTGGCTATCAAAACTTACCGCTGCCGCTTTTTCCCAAATCACGCACCCACCCCAGGGCGAGGAGAGCTTGCTGAGTATCTCGTCCCCGTTGAGTGGTGGGCATACGCCGACGACCGGCTGGACGCACGCGGCCCGGCGGAATTGACCAAGGCACAGGTTGAGGTCAAGGCCTACAGTCCAGAGGAAGCCAGAAAGCTGGTGGTCCGGGAGTGGGGTGACTACGGCCGAGTCGGTACCGCCGTCGCGCAGGAGGTGGCAGCATGATCGCTGTCATCCTTGCTGCCATGATCCTGGCCATCTTCTTCATGGCAGTGCGCCATGACAACTATCTGGAGCTCCGCATCAAGCGTGGCATCCCATACTGCAAGAAGCACGGTGACTCGTGTCTCAAAGGGTGTGGTAGGTGGTAACATGAAGTACTACTGTAGATTCTGCGGAGTCGAGTCACATAAGCCAGTCTGGGTGCAGGGCATCTGTCCAAGATGCGGCACAAGAATCCCACCGAAGGAGTGGTAGCCACGCGCCACACACGTAACGTGCAGCTTGGAGTTACGAGTGGTATAATATAATCACCCGCGGGGTTCCGGAATGAGGAGCTCAAAGAGGCGCAAACTGGTCCAGGTCGTTATGGCTGTTCCCCGCGGGTCTCACCTATCAAGGAGTATGACATGTCCAGCCACATTAGCACCGGAACCAACCCCGCCAGTCCCATCGGACGGCTCAAGACCCAGATGAAAGCCATCCACCTGGCCAGCCGTTATCTCCAGGAGCAGGGAGCTGGTGGCAACAGCACCTGGCAGGAGCTCTCCAACGAGCTGCAGCGGCTCAAGGCGGAGTACCGGTACCTCACCTACGAGGAGAACCACGGCAGCCTGGCAGCCGAGATGGTTGTGGGTGAGGTGACGAAATGATTGCTTGGCTTATGATCGCCGGCATTGTCGGTGGAATGACGTGGCTCTTTGCCGCCTTTATGTATATGGTCATGATGTGGTCCAGGAATAGACAGACTAGGAGTCAGCGATGAATCCGTGGATTGACGTCTTTGGCTGGGCACTCCTGGTCGCATGCCTCATCTTCCTCAGGTATGAGATACCTAGGGCAGTTCGTGAGATTCGAAAGATACTTAGCGAGGCACGCGCAGTGCAGCAGCACATCAGTCGAGGGCAGATGATGTGTCCCACATGCGAGACTGAGACCGACAACAGGTTCTGGTATAGATGCCCATGCTGCGGGAGCAATCATCAGCCCGTGTAAGATGACAGTGTATGTGGTATGATTTGATCATACCGCGGAGGGTATCATGACTGAAGAACAACTTGACAGAGCTGCCTGGCTTCTCACGATGGCCATCGGCGTGCCGATCATCCTGCTCTTGCACTGGATCGGCTTCCTTCCGATGTTCGTGTAACTTATCAGATCTTTTGGTATAATAGATAGGTAATCAAGGAGATTATTCATGACTCTCACAGCCCGCGAACTTAGCCTCCTCTCCAACACTGACGTCCTGGGCTACATCCAGGCGCAGAATGCCGCGCGCAACGCGCAGGCAGTTGCTGAAGGCTGGGAGTTCTGGACCCTCATGGCAGAGGAGCTTGCTGAGGAGCTCACCAATGTCTATGAGCTGGAGCTCCGATTCGCTCGCGGCACGTACAGTGACGTGTACAAGGAGTGGTGCGGGTGCCGTCCCTCCATCAACCGGGAGCTCACCCTGGCGGAGCTGGAGGTGGAGATTGGCCGCATGTCTGACATGGCAGCGGCGGCGTACAAGGAAGAGCTGGAGCATATTGCGGAGATGGACCGCAAGGACCGCGAGGACATCGCCCTGGGCGTTACGCCTCCCACACCAGAGACGGTGCTGGAGCAGTGGGAAATCTACGAGGCCAAGGCCGAAGCGGCGGGGTACTGAGATGGAAGTCGGTGATCTAGTTAGATACGGCAGGTGGATTAAAGATGTCACCACAGGACCTAAGCCAATTGGCGTTGTCTTGGGCTTCGACAATAGCGAAGCTCAGCACCCGCGGGTAGAGATAATGTGGCCATCAGGCAATCGGAAGATGCTTCCCACAGGTCTGTTCGAAGTCGTGCAGGTCTCGCTGCCTAATGGTATAATGTAGATGTCAGCTAAGGAGTGTGACACAATGTTTGATTTCGATCCAGCGGAAGCTTGGATGTTTGGATTCCTGGGTACTATGGGATCACTCGCCCTGGCGATGGGTTTCGCGGCACTATATAGCGGAGGATGCCTGTCATGATTAAAGCAGGAGATTTGGTCACTTACGTTCGACCACACCCAGATGAGGTCGGCCTCGTTCACCGGGTAGCTGCAGTCATGAACACTGGCCAAGGTCATTGGGTCATGCTGGATGAAGAGCCGCCGGATTCAACTGGTGGACCGGTTGAGATTGAGCCAGGCATCTACGGAGGCTGCGGCGGATGGGAACAGCTCAAGGAGTTCAAGCTCGTGGAGACAGACAATGCTTAGTGTGGGTGACACAGTCGAATACAAAGGCTACAGAGGTCGCGTCAGTGAGCTCATCGGTCACGGTGTGGTCAAGGTCCGCTGGGAGGACGGAGCTGAAGGTGAAGCCGCGGAGCTACAGCTGACGAAGGTCTACCAGACGAACCGTTTCAACTTCATCCTCTTCAGGAACTACGACGGCAGCGTGACGTCGAAGACGATTCCTCGTGCCACGTTCGATAAGCTGTTCGCCCAGTAACGTGTAGCAATCAGCTACTAATGGTATAATATAAACACGGAAGGAATGGATCCTTCCAAAACCCCCGGAGGCCAACATGGCTACCAATGCAACAAGCAACTACTCTTTTGACATCTCTGACTCTGAGGTTCTCGCACCTCACCCCAAGTCCGGTCTCGCGACCCTGGTTGTGCAGGGTGTCTGCACCAACGCTGACGGTGTCAGCTTCGACTTCATCGCTGTCAATAATCTTGACCAGCGCTACCCGGAACGGTTCAAGGTGAACTGGAACGGTTCCAAGGCTCGTATGCCAGAGGTGGTCGGTCACGGCCTGGCGGATGACGTCCGCGCCGGTCGCTCGGTCTCGGCTGACCTTTACTTCACACGGGGAGCGCGCATTGCGATCGCTAAGAAGTGCATCACGCTCTTCCCGCTGTGGAAGCAGAAGGCCGGCGCTATCGGTGAGGAAGCTGCTGAGGAAACTGACGCAAGCTAGAACGTAGGCTGGGCCG
>VMHT01012187.1_pt1 | contig 13723 bp, 30 predicted proteins | sample 4693611 | NCBI WGS metagenome assembly VMHT01 (sample SAMN12280063, study PRJNA550983) | marine metagenome | isolation source: seawater sampled from same location over 5 years 0.02-0.2 micron viral filtrate | place: USA: collected off the coast of southern California halfway between the port... ... | reverse complement strand
TGGATAGATTTTATCTTGAATTGATTTATATCCTATGCCTAGCGACTATAGGCGGGTCTATACTAGGTACATTCTACTATTGACCATTAAATAAGCTTGCAGCCCCTTAACCGGGGCTTTTTTTTGGCCTGAAATAACTGGCAGTTATTGAATAGTACCCATAGAATGAAGTAGAGGTATATTTTTATGACTACATTAAGTTTGAATTGGAATGATCTTAGCCATCGCATGAGAGCGCAAATAAGTATCGATAGTGAGCCTAATTACGTGCGATCAATGCTCGATCAATTGGCATTGACTATTAGTGAGGGGCAAATTGAAGTACTTGAAAACGCATTAACGGCGTCTAATGACGAAATAGTCAAGCAAGTATTATTTGATCACTTAATTGATTGTATCTTTGACGACGTAGATTAAAGCCGTTCAGTGGATCGCCTTACTTCTCCCTTCTCTTTATCTAGCACGATTAAACACATTGACTGACCACTGACATAGCCAGTCTCATTGTGCCATGTATCAGCACTAGGAAGCCCGGCGAAGCTTTCAGTAATGCAACCGCCGTAAGTCTCAATAGTGGCATTCTTTGAGTGAATGTGACCATGATAGCAATAACGATGCTTAGTATTGCCCCATATCTCAGGATATTTAGCAGCGAAGTATTCCGCCAGTTTATTGGGTTTGGGCGCATGACCGTGAGACACTAAAAAGGCTGTATTGCCATGTTGATAAACCCATGTAGGCGAAGGCGTCATCTCAATAGTCACTCTCTTATTATTGCGCCAATATGCTTCCTGGTGAGCCTTTATCGCCATGCTTAGCACTGAGTCATGATTCCCCTTAACGTGCCTTACAATGACGTTTTTGTACCTTTTAAGCGCTTCCTCGGTTATAAAAGACAATACTTCCAACCCAACAAGGAAAACCTGCTCTAATCTGCCATCAGTATCAACCCTGGTTCCTTTTGTAGTGGTCGATTCGTAGTTATCACTGTGAAAGAAATCGCCTAATTGATTGATGATGATTGTTTCGCACTCTGGCGCATTGTTCATCAAACGCATAAAAACGTCTTTATGTCGCTTTGCTGCTATCTCTAAATTGTAGTTTTCGCCGCTAATATCTTCATGGGCGTACATACCAAAGTGAGCATCGCCGATATTAACAACGGCCAATTCGTTACCCTTAACTTTCTTTTTAGGTTTAGCGATGAAAGGTGATTTGTTCTTTTGATGTTCTAAGAATTCATCGAGGGCATTTTTGATCTGCTCTAACTGGTCTTGTTGTTGTAAGTTAGATTTAACCCACTGAACCTTAACATTGCCTTCATCATCGTATAGCGTAGAAACGCCTTTAGCGACAAATCCATCAGGAACCGGGCGGTGCATATCATGCTCTGGCGACCAACCCCGTGCTGCGGCCTTAGCTTTGATCTGTTGTATGCTTCTTTGCATTACACGAACAACCACCCCCAAACTATCAGCGGCTTCCTTGTTGCTCGAATACTTTATTTTCGCTAGAACGGTTTCTCGTTGTCTTTCTGTATCGCAAAATTCCAACAAACTTTCATCAATCATCTGGATTCTCCAGTTGTCTATTTGCTTGTGATTGTAAAACGCTCAGGTAACCTTTTGCCAGTATTAGGCTTTCTTCGTCTTGATTATCAAAGCTATACAGCATCGTTACACCGCCCATATGCGAGTGATCAAGGCCCAATAAAACAAATTGCTGCGGGTCATAACCTCGTTCTTGGCACTCTTTTACCGCCTCAATTAGGATTGCTTGATAAGGCGTAAGCTTTTCTAGGTCAATAACGTCACCAATATGGACAATATTGCTCATAAATACCTCAGTGTAGTTTTAAAACGGCATCTTCGCCCGGTAATTTAGCTTTTAAAAGCATGACATCGCTAATTAATGACATCATTACCTCGTCTTTGTTGGAAATCTTGTCACCGGCGACCAATAACAGCGATAAAGTGTCAGATAACTCACTCAAAGCGGTCTGTATATCATCGTAAGTCATGATTTGTCCCACTTATTAGGCCAAGGCGGGCAAGGAAACCCCTTACTCACTAGCCAGCGGTGCAGCACACTGTAAATTTCATCGTGTTCGTTGATTTTTAAGTCCTCAGTGAAAGCCTTTTGCACGACTGCTTCCTGTATCGGCTTCCAGAGATTATCTTTAACAGTAAGCTTAGTCCAAGGAATATCAACACCATCACGCATTTGCTCAAAAACAGCCCTTTGATCGCACCCAGAGGCATTTAATTCTTCGGCTAGTAATCCTAGCCATACATGGAAAGCGTTCCGCTGAGCGTCAGTTTTCGGCCTTTTTGCCCCATTTACGGGTACTACCGTGACGACCCAGCCATCTTTAGACTCTGGCCACACAGAATTGACCATTTTGGCAAGAATTTGGTCCTTATGATCAATTTTAAACTCCATAACCACGCCCCTTGAGATAATCTAAGAATCCAGGCGTACAATTATTACACGCTAATTCGTCATTATTGGGCGGTAAGCTGGTCGTCTGTTGAAGTAGCCTAACAACGTCTTTTCGCTTGATGTTAAGTTGATCAGCGATGTCGTAAGGATCAAGATCAGTATTAACGTACATGGATAGTATTTGTCGCTTCTTGTAAACATTCATAAACCCTCCTCCCGGATTACTCTTTTCACATAGTCAGAATCAACACCGCACACTTCTGCGTGCCATAGCTCACCTTCGAGATACGATCTAGCGTTATTAATTAAGACTCTTTCTTCTTGGCTTGGCTGCCGAGACATTACTTGATTCCAGTTATACTTATCGATCAAAGCTAACTCGATGACCGAGAGCATAAGTTTTTTCTCTGGAAAGGCCCAATACTCTGATTCTTGATCGTAGCCAAACAGCGGGGACAGTCTTTTGATGACGCTGTGGATTTTTATAAAGTTTTCACGCCACTCTAAATTCTTTGTCTTACCTGCTCGGCTACCTGTTGTCACAAGATAATATTACCGTTCCATCGTTGTCTTACCAGTTTACCGGAGATTGAATTTGGACCTTGACCCTGAACATACCACTTGTAATTATTATTATCCCTGTTAAGGCCAGAATATATTCTTCCGAAGTAATGTAAACTCTTTAAGGCTTCTCTTACATCGCCGGGTCTTGCGTTTAACATTTGTGCGTACTCTTTACAAATCAAACCAGGATCGCTTTGTACTGTTTTATAAACTCTCTCTTTACATATCATCGGTATTACCCTCTAGCGGCATTGGTCTGCCTTCAATTGAAGTAAACTGCATAGAGTCTTTGTGGAAGTATAGACCAAAATTCAACTCTGTGCCGTCTTGACGGTTTTTTACTAACTTTAACCATACATCAGGCTGTGTTAGAAACTTCTCATCAAAAGGTATTCCGTTTTCTTTGTATGCTAAATGCTGCTCTCTTAACTTGTTCCTAAAAACAACAAAAACTTTATCAGCTAAGTCTGCTATCTCACCTGCACCTCGAATACTAAACTTACCGACCTGCTCGTTCTCATCGGAACCTTTCCGCATGTGGCACACTAGATGAATGTGCAGCTTGTGCATCTTGGCGGCGGCCCTTAACTCATTTACAAACTCTGCCTGTGAGGTGTAGTCTTCCCGACCAACGCCGCACATGGTCAGGCTGTCAATAACAAGGTGGTCAATAGCTAGCTCCTGTCCTGCGTAATGAACCAAACCCAAGATTCTTTCTTGCGGGACCTTATCAAGACAGTCGTAAATGTGACCTACATCTTTCATCCTATCCAGCCAACCTAGCGCAAACTCCTTTGATGGAGCGCAACCTGCTGCTTGCGAACACATCCACTGCAAAGTCTCCTCTGGCTTCATCTCCATAGATGCAACCAACACTCTTCGACCCCTAGCCATCAAGTAAGTGCAAACATTTGAAAGTAAAAGAGTTTTCCCATGCCCGTTGATGCCGCTCCATACGGAGAGCTGTGACTCGCCCAATCTCACTGCATTGTGAGTTTTAGACCAGGGTAGCTTATCGCCGATCAACCCTGTGCCATGGCTCATCTGGTGAACTAACCTATCGCTATAGGTGTCAAAACTGCCTATCTCTTGCGATTCCTGCTTGCCGATAAAGCCTAAAAGCTCTTTATCTGTTAAATCAATCTTGTTCATATCTCTCTCCAATTTTGTTTTATAAGGAACCTTTTTTTGTTCTAATTCTTCGGTAATACATTCTTCCGCTGAGTTTTCTAAATTGATGCTTCCAACCCATTCGACTTGGTATAAAAATGTCATAACAAAGCTTTTTACTGGCAAGGTAAAGCCTACATTCTTGATCTTCTTTATGACTTTCTAGTGCGTACATAGCTAAAGTTGCAAAAGCGTCAAGCTGTCCTATGTTTCTGATGTTATCTCTTATCTCAGATAGCTTGTGAGTGCTTGATACCATTAAAAAGTCATCTTTAACCACTCGCAGCGGTGCTGTCTCTATTAACCAGGGGTTTTCTATCTTATTACTTACAACGTCTTCAACCCCAAAAGACATATTGCGTGAATTGCCTAAATGATCAGTTGTTGCATTTGCTTTTCCAGTCATATCTTTCTCCATTTTTGTTGAATTTTCTAAAATTTCATTGAATATTCAATCGGTAATTTAACTAAAAATACTTTTCTTACCGGTAATTTAATCAAAAATACTTTTCTTACCTGTTTAGTCTCCGCAAAAACACGAAATTGAATCATCGTCACCAAAATCAAAGCCTTGCTGGTCAGTTGCAATGATTCTTATCTGCTCATAACCCAACTCAAGCCTATTGAAATAGTCATTCTGCTTGTTTTCTTGCTCTATCCACCAATCAGCTAAATCTGGCCTTTGTTGCATGATGGATAACCTTTTAGACCTTCCTTTTAAAAAGCATAAGTCACAATTGCCCCAGTCAGTGACTCCGTTGTTGTTTGGTAGCTCCAAATCAAATGACTGCTCTTTCCAAAACTTACCTACATCCTCCTTAGAAATACCGTCTTCATAGAGTGGTAGCATCTTCTCAGAGCCGTCAGAAACAGAACCCAACATTTTCCTTGCCCTTCTTACTTCATCTGCCCGTATGCCAATCATCGCCTGGTAAGGAGAATTAAATCCTTGCGTCTGCAAAAACCTATTGATTGTCCGTATCTTCATTTGACCGCTGCACATTCTGTTAAGAGGGTTTGGTAGCTGTCCTACATTCTCAATTAGCTTTGCAAAAGGCCCACCATTCCTGCTCGCTGTGGCGTAATCAACCTCTTTCCAAAAATACTGATAGTTTTTTGAGTTTTCCTTCTGAACCCTACCGTCATACTCTAGCCAATGTATCTTCACCCCCCAGTTAATCGAACAGTTATTGACAAAATCCAATGTTTGAGGCATTTCCTTGCCAGTATTAGCAAAGCATACTTTGACATAATCAGGCAGTTTGCCGTTATGTGCTTCTATGGTCCGGTAAAGCATATAGGCCGAGGTTCTCCCACCGCTAAAGCTCACAAGTGTTTGGTCATCGCAATAATAAGGATTCATATCCATACCTCCGTGGGTGCTTGTTTAGTATCACCCTTCTTAATTGTCAGAACATCCCACTTATCCCGTAGCTTCTTTGGGCTTAGGATGTTTGACTTCCAAAAATTATCGCTATTGGCAAACCTGAATAAATCCATGATCTCGCTATGGGAATGACCATCGTTTTCACGCATCAATCTCACTTCATTGGCCCATAAATCCATGCTTGGTTTGCGGTGCTTTGGGTTTAACGCTAGGAGTAAATTGAATATGGATTCAACTGTTTCCATATCGCCTTTTTCCCAGCGTAGGTTCTTTTTAGGTTTATTTATAGGTTTAGGTACTAAATCTAGTACTGGTTGTGGTACTAAATTTGCTACCACCCCAGTAGAAATATTAGTACTACCCATATGTATCGTGTACCAGTTAGAAGAGCCTGTGACTTTCTTGCGACTGATCAATCCTAAGTCATTTAACCCCTTTAGCGATTTAAGTACCGTTGCCCTAGCGAGTGAAGTTTTCCTGCAAATATAATTCACACTGGGATTGCACTGACCTGTATCTGCATTGTGGCAATCTGACAAGCAAAGCAGGACAAGCTTCTCCGATGAAGGTATATCTACCTCCCAAGCCCAGAATGTCGCCCTAGCGCTCACTTAGAGCCTCTGAGAGCCTTCCAAGACTCCAGCTCAGAATCTTTATCAGCCTTACTTTGTTTTTCACCTCTCCCCCTACTGGCGCGTCCAATTTCTAAGCGCAGCTCATGGTAGTTAACATCCTGCACAATCTTCTTTGCCTCTTGGCGATAACCATCTTCAGGAAACAAAATAGACCACTCTTCACCAACAGAACGAATCACATCAATTGCACCGCAACCTGACCAGCATTTAACCAAGACATTGCCATTTGGAGCCTCATCAACATAAAGACTTGGGTTTTTGTCATTGTGTGCCGGACATTGCGCTATCCAGGATCGTTTGTTTTTTCTGCGTGGCTTAACTTCTTTAACGTGATTCAATTTACTGATCAGGTAGTCTGCTGACATTCTTCACCTCGCATTTTTTTTATTAGATTAAATTCTCGTAATCTTTGCTCAGGTATGCCTTCTTTCCAAGAATACACTGACTGAACTTTGATGCCGAAGTGTTCCGCTACTTTCCCAGGACTACCGAAGTAGCCTACTATTTCAAGATATTGTTCCATTTTTTTTCCTCTCTCTTGTTGACTAGGCTTCAAATGTAGTCTAGGCTTCTTCCTGAGTCAAGCAAATTCTGGAGGGAATTATGAGAAGACGATTTATTGGAAAGTGTGAAGAGTGTAATTCACAACTAGAGTTTATGCACTGCGATGATTGCGGCGGCTCAGGAGAAGGTTACCACGAAGGAACCACTTGCTCTACTTGCAATGGCGCTGGAGAGACTAACGAAACCTACTGCCCCGTCTGTGACGATGAGTGATTTATTTTTATTTGGCGGGAACTTTGTGGCAGTTTTAACTGTATTATTAATTTTAATTTATCTTTGGAGAGAGTAATGAAAAACGAATATTTCTTTTATATAGTATCATTTCTGTTAGCGATATTCTTTGTGTCTTATGTTGACGCACAAGAACTGGAAGAAGAGTATTGCCAGAGTCTTGAGGTCTACCAGCAAGAATCTGACCGCCAGGCTGCACTAGAAGCTGAGATTAGAGACTTGTATGTTTTCTTAATCCAGCAGAAGAAAGACATCGCTGAAGCAGAATATAAAGCTAACCACTAACAATCCTTGGAGGGAACAATGTGGATACTACCGAAGAACTACCAACCGTCATCAGCTTTTGTTCGGGCTACGCTGGAATCGAAAGAGGACTTGATCTTGCTGGAATCAATCATCGAGTCATCGCTTACTGCGAGATCGAAAGCTATGCCATTGCGAACTTGGTCTCGAAAATGGAATCGGGTCAGTTGGATCCCGCACCTATTTACACGGATCTTAAAACCTTCCCATCAGAGTTATTTCGAGATGCAGTTGACATTATCACTGGCGGGTATCCGTGTCAGCCGTTCTCAGCAGCGGGTAAAAGACTTGGAGAAAAAGACCCAAGACACCTCTGGCCCTACATCCGAGAGCATATCTACACAATACAGCCTGCTAGAGTCTTCCTCGAAAATGTCGAAGGACACATCTCGATGGGACTCTCCAGCGTCATCAGCGACTTGGAAGAAGATGGTTACGGAGCAACGTGGGGAATATTCTCAGCGCGTGAAGTCGGCGCTCCTCACCAAAGAAAGCGAGTCTATATCATGGCCGACTGCAACGGTGTTCGATGTGACTGGGGGACGCTATCCAACGGAGATAGTGAACGGCCAATGGAGGTCGAAGCACTCGAAGGATCCGAACAGCCCTTGGTACGGAGCGAAGCTGAGGGATGCAGTGGAGACAGCGGAGGAAGTATGGGCTACTCCGAACACGATGGATCACTTGCCACAACGGAGCGAGGAAGCATTGAGGAGGCAAGCACAGACAACAAGGAAAGGAAGGAGTCGTCCTGCGAATCTGAGGGAGCAAGTCAATCCAGAAGCAGTGGAGATTTACAAGCAGGAAAACTGGCCGACACCCGATGTAGCGCAAGCTCAGAAGGTCAGCAACAGACCGAACTACGGCCAACTGGGGTTAGCGAATCATCCACAAGTACATGGCAAGGAAGTGGATCGAGAGCCGATGAAAAAAGACAGGCCTGGCCAGCCGGGGCAGGAAGTTTCCAGTACGAATGGGAAGAACCAAGAACAGTTTGGAAAACTAAACCCGAATTGGGTGGAACAGTTGATGGGCTTGCCGATAGGGTTGACAGGATTAGACTTTTAGGTAATGGTGTAGTTCCACAAACTGCTGCGAAGGCGTGGCAAGTATTATCAAGTAGACTGGAGGGTTTATGAGTAAGATTAAAAAGTTAGTACCTATTGAAGAACCAAACACGTTTCCAGCAGATCATGCTGAAGCATCTATCGAACATGAACTTTTGTCCACATTACGATGTGCAGCCGAGAATATGGGCTATAATCGTATGGAGTTCTTAGGATGGCTAGAAGATTTAGCTGACCTAGTGTTCGATGACTTAGAAGAAGATTCTATTGATTACGATAACATACCATTTTAGGAGAGAGGGATATGGATAACACTGAACAGAAAGCTTTTATTAATTGGATTAGTTTATGCCCACATGGATGGCTAATTAAGCACTACGATATTTATCCGATCTTGGGTGAAGCATCTATCCGTTTAGAAAAGATTAAAGTAGAAAAGGGAGAGGACGATGAATAAGTCAGAAAACCTAAACGAGCTGGCAACAGCTCTATGTAAAGCCCAGAATGAGATGGGAGGCGCTGTTAAAGACGCTAAGAATCCATTCTTCAAATCATCTTACGCTGATCTCACTAGCGTAATCAAAGCTATCAAGGAGCCGTTTAATAAGAACGGTTTGTCCTATGTGCAGCTACCTACTACCTCTGATGGTGGTAAAGGTATCGGCGTTAAGACAATCCTTATGCACACCTCTGGCCAGTTCATTGAGTCAGAGTTCTTCCTACCTATAACCAAGTCTGACCCACAAGCCGGCGGTAGTGCAATAACCTACGCTAGGCGTTATGCGTTACAGGCGATGGCTGGTATACCTACTGCTGACGATGATGCAGAGGCCGCGATGATGCGGGGAAAGTCACTTGAGCTTGTAGAACCAAGTGAATGGGATCTATGCTTACAGGCCGTTAAGCGTAACCAGGAGTCTGTAGACGCCGTTAAGGAGTTACTAGCCGATCCTAGTGAAGAGAATGTACAATTCGCTAAAGAAGCATTTGGTGAGATTGAAGAAGACGATCAACGAGCGATGTGGAAGGCACCTACCAAGGTATCTTCTGCACCGTTTACAACTGAAGAACGTAGACTACTGAAGGGAGCATAAAATGAGCGATTATGATAACACCAATTCTGGTGCATTGTTTAAGAACGATGGTAAGCAGGGCAATCAGCCTGACTACCGGGGACCACTGAATGTTGGTGGTAAAGACTTCGAGGTATCTGCCTGGATTAAGAAGTCCCAAGCAGGTAAGAGTTTTATGAGTATGTCTATCCAAGAGAAGGATTCTTGGAAGAAGGATGCGCCTAAAGCTGCTGCACCAGCGGGAAGTGACGACTTTGAAGACGATGTGCCATTCTAATGGGTGTCACAGTGAACCCTTGTCCTGACTGCGGCGCTTTATTGGAGCCAGTCCATAGCGCCAAAGGTGATCTTCTAGGCTACTTCTGTAAAGGTATTCTGGTTAAGTCTTGTACATACATCAATGTTAAGTCAACCGCTGAATACGAGAATGAACTGAAGTATGCCAAAAAAGAAGGCTAAGACTGCACAACAGCTTCGTAAAGACGCCTTAAAGGCTCTACAGAAGCTTGTAAGGCTCAAGGCGGCAGATGATAACGGGTATTGCTCCTGTGTCTCCTGCGGCTGTACAAAGCCTTGGAACGAGGGTATGCAAGGTGGTCATTTCATTCCTAAAGGGTCTAGTTCGTACTGGGCCTTGGAGGAAGAGAATGTTCACCCTCAGTGCGTATATTGTAACCAGTTTGGTATGAAGCATGGCTCTGCTGCACAGAATTACACGCTATATATGCAAGATATGTACGGCGATGAGACAGTAAGGCAGATGTTGGCGGATGCCAATAAACCGAAGAAGCTCTACACCGCTGATTATCGAGAGATGATTGAGGAGTGGAACAAACAAATCAAAGAACAATTGGAGAGGATAACATGATTGAATCACTATCTATGGTCGTAGACGACCCGGAAAGCAACAAAAAGCTACTTATTGACTACTTACCTCAAGATAAGCTTATAACCATTAGTATTGACGGGTACGATTCTTTATACAGTTTTATTATAAACGACCCTAAATCTATGATGGCTGTTGGCGACTATATGTTTGCTGCTGGCGAAAACCTAGATTAGTGGCAAAGGCGTCCAGAATGTGTAAAATAATAATTAAACATATGGGCATTTTATGTACTACTTACTGATAATGCTTCTGTTAGCACCAGCGACACTTGCTTCAGAAGCTACAGTGGGTGATTTTGGTACAAACCAGCAAGCTGAAACGATTACGACCACGACTGAGACTACCGTGAACCAGGAGGGAATGCCTGTCACTACAGCGGTAGCACCCTCAACACCGACCTATCAATCTGACACTTGTTTAATTACCTCTGGTACAGGTATGCAGACTCTCCAGATTGGCTTCAGCACTTCAAGAATGCAGGTTGACAAGAATTGCGAGAGACTAAAGCTATCACGCCAGCTAGAGAAGCTAGGCTTGAAAGTGGCTGCGACTAGCGTTCTATGTCAAGACCCCCGTGTGTTCCATGCGATGATGAATGCCAAGACACCCTGCCCAATCTTAGGGCTAATAGGAGAAGAAGCAATTGAATACTACAAAGAAAACCCTGATCTTGTCCCTGATCCTCCTGCTGTCCACAAAGGCGAGTGCGAGCGAAAACGACTTCGATATGACAGCGTTAAGCGAAAGCACGTCTACGATAAACAATGTAATAACAAGTAACATCCAAGAATATATCCAGTGGACTACTCAGTCCATGCTCGATGGCAACACAATCATATACAACAACGATGACGGCACTCAGTACGAGCTAACGCCAGAGCAGATGGATGTCTTTAACCAGGCTTATGCTGATGGTCTAGCAAACAGTACCCCAGAGGCTCTTACAGCCGTTCTCCTGAACGATATGATTGACCTAGAGCAAGACACCTATGAAGAAGAGAAAGAGACTCTGATAGAGGCTGCAAGCGAGATAGCGGCGGTTACAGAGATAGCAGATATGCTTGTCACTGGCGATCAGCAAACTAAGATTAACGCTGAGCAGTATGCGACTGACAACGACCTCCGAGCCATCAAAGAAGGTAGTCGCCAGAAGTTCAACACCAGCATTAGCGGGATGCTAGAAGCCAGTATGACCAAGAATATGATTGAGAGCTATGCTCAAGATTCTTTTGTTATAGATACAATAGCCAGCTCATTTATGGCTACGAACACAGTTATGGACTTCTTTACCAACACAGCTATATCTATAGACCAGCTAAACGTAAGGCAGTTAAACCTAGATTGGGAGGCCCACAATACCGGGGTTGAGAGTGAAATGTACTTTTTGTACTCAAATGAAGCTCAACAAACTTTGGAGATAATACCTCGATGAATGCACAAGATGTTGCCTTATGGATAGGCATAGCAAGTTCTATTGGCGGTGCCGCTGTAGGGTATGGCACACTAACCGAGAAGGTGTCTACGCTAGAAGCTAATACAGATGCCACTCACCTTGAATCAAGATTAACTAAACTAGAAGTGAGGATAGAAGACAATGACATTGGACGGATTGGCAAAGAAATTGAAACGGTTAGAGGCGAAGTTGCAAGGGTATCTGATAGACTTGAGGCTATTGATATTCCGAATACAGATCAAATTAAAGAAGATGTTAAGGTTCTGCAAACAGAAGTTAAGCACCTTGAGCAAGAAATTGAAAGTGTTGACGGTAGAGTCGAGGGACTGATCAGTAAAGGCAGGAACCCACTAAGATTGTAGAGGTCGCTATGGATATAGGTCGATACCCGATTGTAAGAGTAACCTGGCGTGATGCTCAAGAGGGTGAGCAGGGCTGGTTAGACATAGAGGATTGCAGGAAGACTTCTATGGCTATATGCTACACGGTAGGTTGGATGATAGAGCATAACGATGATACTATCATTCTAATGACTTCTGCTGCTAAGTGCATGACTGAAGAAGAAGTAACACAAGGGGGTGGCTGTACGGCTATTCCTACGGACTGGGCTACTAAGATAGATTATTTGTTCCCAGAACCAAGAAAAGTGAAGTCAATTGAAGAATTATAGTCTATACTTTGTTTAACAGAATATGCCAGTGGGTAGGCATCCCTCCAGAGCTGCACCGGCCAGCTTCTCCCGCAGTCGGTACTTATTATGGGTAAAGGATCAAAACCAAGACCAATGGAAGTCAGTCGTAAGGAGTTCAAAGAGAACTTCGATAAGATATTCTATAAGAAGAAAGACTCAGAGGTTAAAAAGAATAAGAATACTATTCTGCCGAGGAAGTCTAGTTAGACTTTAATCCTACTGCATTAGCAATATCTGTTGCTCTTTCAGTGAGCCTTATCCTATCACCTTTTATGGGTTGATAAGTTGTTACCATCTCTCTCCGCACAGCAAGATCATCGTTTTCTTGCATAGCCTTTCTTAATTTTTTAAATTCTTTAGACTTGTTACCTACGTTAAATTTAATATTAATCATAATGTCTTGGTATTTCTTAGGAAGCTTAGAGAAGTTTTTGTCTTCTTTTTTTAACTGCTCTCTTGCGTTGCTTATGTCTTGTCTTAGTAGTGTTTTAGCTTGGCTCATACTGATACCCTGACTCACATCAACATCAACGCCACCTATCTTTACTTTCCCAGTCTTCGCCTCTTCTGGCGTTAGCTTATGACCAAAAGCCAAAGTATCTGTGCCACCCTCTAGCGACTTATGTGGCGACCAACTCTGACCATTCCAACCAGCTCCAATAGAGTTTTCTGCATTAGCTAAAGATGTCTCAAATGCGCTCAATGGCTGCTCTACAATCGCTTGATTGACTAAATCAATGTCCATTATCGGTATAGCTCTCTAATTTTAAGTAATTGGTTTAGCTCATCTTGCCTTTTTTTCATTTTATCTTTGTTTTTAAATCCTGACTCGCCCAGAGTCTTGTTAAGCTTTAAACCTACATCAGCTGATGAAATCTCTCTATCTAAAGCATCATGGGCATAAACAGGTAGAAATGGCGTCTCTCCGCCAGCATCTTTTTTTAATCTATTGAACATATCTAAAACAGATTCACCCATCATAGGGTCATTTGCCCTTTGCCTCTCAACATCAGACATAGCTATCCCAAATAAACTTTTACTTGGCTGTTCGTTTGCTCTTGACAAAAACTCCAAGACACCTTTTGGTAGTTTTAAATCTGGACTTTTCATTATCGTTTTCCTGCTGGTGTAAAGTAAAACCCTATTATAGCGCCCAAAGTGGTAATCGAGACAAGGGAGATATGCCCTGTTGTGATTGAAGTTGTAATTCCCTGATCGACTGGCATCTTATAGAGACCCCACAAGATACTAATT
>VMHT01015255.1_pt1 | contig 13728 bp, 12 predicted proteins | sample 4693611 | NCBI WGS metagenome assembly VMHT01 (sample SAMN12280063, study PRJNA550983) | marine metagenome | isolation source: seawater sampled from same location over 5 years 0.02-0.2 micron viral filtrate | place: USA: collected off the coast of southern California halfway between the port... ... | reverse complement strand
GGCTGGGAAGTGGGTGAGTACAAAGCTCTATAGAGCTTTGTACTCACCCACTTCCCAGCCAGGAAAATTATAAAGTTCATCAAATACAATTATTGCTCCTTTATCCAAAAATTTCTTTGTCAATTCTAAAATTATTTTTGAAGTTTCGTAAGTATCAACATCTATGTGCATAAAGTTTATTTTTGGTTTTTTTTCCTCTAAAAAAATTGGTAAAGTTTGATCAATCCATCCTTTAATTGGTACTACATTACTTCTCAATTTTGGAATTTTTTGTTTTAAATCGAATGTACCTTTGGTTACCGATGTTCCTAGCCAGTCTTCTTTTAATCCCTCAAATGAGTCAAAGCCATAAATTTCTTTGTTATTTAAATATCTTGATAAAAAATTTATTGAAGAACCACTAAAGACGCCAAACTCTATATAGGTTTTGTCCAAACTTTTATCATTTGTAATAGCTTTTTTAATTGCATGCTCCCTTAAATTCCATGTATCTAGAAATAAAGAAGTTTTAAAATATTTTTTAAAATTATTAAAACATTTTTCAATTTCCTCCTCAACATACATTTGAAAAATTGAAGGTGGTCTTTTGTAGTCTGGTAAAGCATATTCTTTAATTACATTAAGTGTCCTTTTAATAATTGAGAACAATGGAACAAAATACCTTCTTCTTAATCTTTTTACTTTTTGAAGATAAGGTCTCAACATAAAATTTAAATATTTAGGTCGCTTGTTTTATAGATAATTTAACTTTACCCCTATCAAAACCGATTACTTTAACTTTTACTTCATCGCCTTCTTTGACAACATCGGTTACTTTTTCTACTCTTTTTGGAGCAAGTTCTGAAATATGAACAAGACCATCTTGTTTTCCTAAGAAATTTACAAATGCTCCAAATTCCATAATTTTCATAACCTTGCCAGAATAAATTTTATTTAACTCAGCTTTTGCCGTAATGTCTTTGATCATTTGCATAGCAATGTTTCTGGATTCTTCATCTGGAGCAGCAACTGTTACTACACCTTCATCATTTACATCTACTTTGGCACCTGATTTTTCAACAATCTCCCTAATTGTTGCTCCACCTTTTCCAATCACAGCAGCAATATCTTTTTTATCAACATTTACTTGTTCCATTTTTGGAGTATGTTTTCCAACATCTGCTCTTGAGGCCGAAAGTGCTTTATTCATTTCCCCTAAAATATGAACTCTGCCATCTTTAGCTTGGCTTAAAGCCTGTTCCATGATCTCAAATGTAATACCAGTAATTTTAATATCCATTTGGAGTGAGGTAATTCCATTTTTAGTTCCAGCAACTTTAAAGTCCATATCTCCTAAGTGATCTTCGTCCCCTAAAATATCTGACAGAACACTAAAATCATCACCCTCTTTAATTAATCCCATTGCAATACCCGCAACTGGCTCTTTAATTGGAACACCCGCATCCATTAAAGCTAGAGACGTTCCACAGACTGTTGCCATAGAAGATGAACCATTAGACTCTGTAATTTCTGATACAATTCTAAAGGTATATGGAAATGCCTCTTTTGATGGTAACGAAGAATTAATAGCTCTCCATGCCAATTTTCCATGGCCTATTTCTCTTCTTCCAGTTCCAATCCTTCCAGTTTCACCAACAGAAAATGGAGGAAAATTATAGTGTAGCATAAATCGTTCTCTTTGCTGACCATCTAAACTTTCCAATCTTTGTTCATCATCAGAAGTGCCCAAAGTAGCAACCACGATTGCTTGTGTTTCTCCTCTAGTAAATAGTGCAGAACCATGAGTTCTTGGCAAAACACCTACTTCACATGAAATTGGTCTTACGTCTGACAATCCTCTACCATCAATTCTATTTTTGTTTTTAAGAATATCAGTCCTTACAATAGACTTCTCAAGATTTTTTAATTGGCTATTTACATCTAGATCTGAATAATTTTCATCCTCTTCATAAAGTTTTTTAGCTTTATCAGTTATCTGTGAAATTTGATTTGATCTATCTTGTTTATCTTTTGTCGCAAATGCTTTTTTTAAGTCATCTGTAAAAGTTGACTCAAGTTTTTTCTTAACTTCTGATAAATCTTTTTTATCAACTGTCCACTCCTGTTTTCTACATTCTTTAGCTAGTTCCTCAATCATTTTAATTATAGGAACAAACCCTTCATGACCAAATTTTACTGCGTTTAACATTTCATCCTCTGTTAAACCATTTGCTTCAGACTCAACCATTAGAACAGCGTCTTTGGTACCTGCAACAACTAAATCTAAACTTGAATTCTCTAACTCCGATTTTGATGGATTAAGAATATACTTTCCGTCAACAAAACCCACCCTAGAGGCTCCTACAGGGCCCATAAATGGCATTCCTGAGATAGCTAACGCAGCCGATGAGGCAGTTATAGCCAATATATCAGGTTGATTTTCCTTATCGTATGAAATTACTGTTGGTAATAATTGTACTTCATTTTTAAATTCATCAGGAAACAATGGTCTGATTGGTCTATCAATTAACCTTGATATTAATGTTTCGCTTTCAGTTGGTCTTGCTTCTCTTTTAAAATACCCACCAGGAATTTTTCCACCTGCATAATATTTTTCTTGATAATTTACTGATAGTGGAAAGTAATCCATATCCGGATTAACTTTCTTTGCACCTACCACCGTTGCTAAAATAACTGTTTCACCACATGTAGCAATGATTGCTCCATCCGCCTGTCTTGCTACTTTACCTGTTTCTATACTTATTTTCTTTCCTGCTACTTCTATTTCCTTCTTGTATACTTTAAACATTTCATTTCCATTTCTTTTCGTTCATTTCGTTCCGTTCTATCCAACTTGATCTTTTTATTTTCTTAAATTCAATTTCGACAGTACATTTTTGTAAGAGTCTATTTTATTTTTCTTCAAGTACTCTAACAATTTTTTTCTTCTGTTAACCGCTCTTAACAACCCAACTGAAGAATGTTTATCCTTTTTGAATTGTTTGATATGTTTTGAGAGAGATTCTATTTTCTCAGTTAGCAATGCAACTTGGATTTCTGAGGATCCTGTATCTTTATCATGAATTGCTAATTCTTTTGCCTTATTGTTCATGCTTCTTTTTCCTTATTTGTTTGTTTGTTTTATTAAGTTTTCTATTTTTTCCGCATACTCAAAAGACTCATCTTTTCTAAAAAGCAATTTTGGTAAAAATTTCATAAATACTTTTTGTGATAAAGTTTTTCTTATTAAAAAAGAATATTCTTTAAGCTTATTAATTATTTCATCTTGATTTTTTCCACCTAATGGCATTACAAAAACTTTTGCAATCTTTAAATCTTGGCTCATTTTTACTTCAGTAACTGTAATCATATTAGTCTCTAAATTTGGTACTTTTGCCTCATTTTTAATAAAAATCATACTTAATGACTGCTTTATCATTTCACCAACTCTTAATTGTCTTTGGGATATTGGCTTTCCTATTCTATCAGTCATTATATTGTTCTTTCTTTTGATGTCACATTAAATGCTTCTATTATGTCATCTTTTTGAAAATCCATATATTCTTTTATAGTAATTCCACATTCCTGACCATTACTTACCTGTTTCACCTGGTTTTTTTCTCTGAATAAAGTGCCTACTTTTCCTGTGTAAATGATTGCTCCGTCTCTAATTAGCCTTAAGTCAGAAGTACTGTTAATTTCTCCCTCTGCAACCTTGCATCCAGCAACTTTTCCTGCCCCAGAAACTTTAAAGATTTCCAGAATTTTTGCAGAACCTGAAACTGTCTCTTGAACATCTGGAGAAAGTAATCCTGACATTTTTTGTCTTATAAAATCTAAAACTTCATAAATAATATTATACGAAGAAATTTTTATTTTTTCATTTTCTGCGAGTTTTTTTGCCTCTTTGCTTGGCTTGACATTAAAGGCAATTAAAACTGCATTTGAAGCTTTAGCTAAAGTCACATCAGTTTCTGTCACCATACCTATATCTGCTAAAATAATTTTTGGTTTTACCTCTTCATGTTTAATTTGAGTAATTGCATTTTTAATCGCTTCTGAAGATCCGTGGACATCTGATTTAATTATTAAATTTAATTCTTCAACTGATTTATCTGAAAATGCAGAGTCTTGAGTTGCAAAAGATAATGGATTCTTGCCTTCTTTAGCCTCATCTGCCCTGTTTTCACTCAGTGTTTTAGCTTCTTTTTCATCTTCTAAAACAATAAAATCATCTCCTGCCTTAGCAGCACCATTTATACCTAAAATTTCTACTGGAGTAGAAGGAAGAGCTTCATTAATATTTTTTCCTTTATCATTTATAATTGCTCTCACTTTACCCCATTTCAATCCACTAACAAAAAAGTCACCTTTTTTAAGAGAACCTGTTGTGACTATAATAGTTGCTACAGGACCTCTACCAACATCTATTTTTGACTCTAATACAACTCCAGTTGCCTTTGACTCAAAATCAGTCTTTAAATCTAAAATTTCAGCTTGAAGTAATATTGCTTCAACTAGTTTATCCAAATTAAGTTTTGATTTAGCAGAAATTTCAACCATCAAAGTATCTCCAGACAAGTCCTCAGCTATTAATTCGTGTTCAAGTAATTGGTTCTTAATTTTTTGTGGATCTGCTTCAGGCAAATCACATTTATTGATGGCAACTACAATTGGTACATTTGCAGCTTTAGCATGCTTAATAGACTCTACTGTTTGAGGCTTTACTCCATCATCAGCTGCGACCACTAAAACAACTACATCAGTAAGTTTTGATCCTCTTGCTCTCATTTCAGTAAAAGCAGCGTGACCAGGTGTATCTATAAATGTTAGTTTGTTTGATTGACTTTCAATTTGGTAAGCACCTATGTGCTGTGTGATACCACCAAATTCACCAGAAACTACATTGGCACTTCTCAAAACATCAAGTACTGAGGTTTTTCCATGATCAACATGGCCCATCACAGTCACTATTGGTGGTCTATTTTTTAAATTTTCAACTCTGGTTGCTTTAATCTTTTGAATTATTTCTTCAGCTTTTTCTTCACGAATAGGATTATGGCCAAATTCTTTAACTAAAAACTCAGCTGTATCAGCAGCAAGAGTTTGGTTTATTGTAACTGTCACCCCCATTCCAAAAAGATACTTTATTACATTACTAGATTGTTCTGCCATTCTATTAGCTAACTCGCGAACAGTGATTGCTTCCGGAATATTAATATCTCTCTTAACAGGCTTTAAATTTTCTTTGTTATCTTCTTTGTTTAAGTTTTTTTGTTCTTTTTCTCTAGCTCTTTTAACAGATGCTAAACTTCTCTCTCTAGCCTCGATTTCATCACTAAGTGCTCTTGAGACTGTTAATTTTGTCTCTCTTTTTTTTGTTCCCAACTTAGATTTTTTACCTTCGCTATCTCCTTTAAGTCTTTTAGTAGCTCTTTGCTCTGCCAATTTTCTTCTTTCAAAATCGTTTGTAATTGGAGGTATTTTATTATCAAATGATGGTTTTATGGGTGCACCACGGCTAAATGATGAAGAAGTCTTTGCTCTAATATTTGTACCGGATGATTTAAAAAAATTTCCTTTTTTAACAAAGCTACTTTTGGATTTTTCAATAATTACTGTTTTTTTTCCCTGAGTTTTAGCTATTTCAATATTTTTGATCGATTTTTTTGCTGTACCAGAAATTGTTAATTTTGTTTTTTTGTTTTCCATAACTCATCACTCAATCTTTATAAACAATGTTTCTTGCAGACATGATTAATTCATCTGCTTCTTCTTTTGATAAAGCAAAATCCTCTAAATAACCTTGAATTTTTACTCTTTCACCTTTAACCACATCAAATCCACCTGTAAGTTCATCAGATGCTAAATCTGCAAAATCCTCTAATGTTAAAATTTTTTGTTCACCTAGAGTAACAAGCATTCCTGGTGTTAAACCTTTTAAATTTATCAAAGCTTCTTCAAGACCAAGATCCTTTATTCTTTGAGAAATATCTTCTTGATCTTTTTCATGAAATTCTTTTGCTCTTTCAATTAATGCTTTAGCCGTGTCCACCTCTATGCCCTCAATTTTCATTAAATCTTCTTCTTTACTGTCTTTAATATCATCTATTGATGAAAAACCTTCGGCAACTAATAATTGTCCAAGTGTTTCATCTAATTCTAAATTTTTAACAAAGTTCTCTGTTTTTTCTTTAAACTCTTGTTGTCTTCTTTCAGAGTCCTCTTGATCAGTCATTATATTAATCTCATAATTCAAAAGTTTTGTTGCTAATCGAACGTTTTGACCTCTTCTGCCAATTGCTTTACTTAAATTCTCTTCTGTTAATATTACATCAAGCTTTTTTCTTTCTATATCAACGTTAACTCTCTGAACTTCTGCTGGAGATAATGCATTTGAAACTAATATAGCAGGATCTTCCGACCAGTTTACAATATCAATTTTTTCACCTTGAAGCTCATTTACTACAGCTTGCACTCTAGATCCTCTCATACCAACACATGCACCAACAGGATCTAATGATGTATCTACAGCTTTAACACAAATTTTAGCTCTACTTCCTGGATCTCTTGATGAAGATTTTATTTCTATTAATCCATCATAAATTTCGGGCACTTCTTGAATAAACAATTTTTCCATAAACTTTGGGTGTGCTCTTGATAAAAAGATTTGTTGCCCTCTTGGTTCTCTTCTAACGTCATAACAATAAGCTTTAACTCTATCACCTGCTTTGGTATTTTCTCTTGGTATCATTTCGTTCTTTTGAATTATTGCTTCAGTTCTACCAAGATCTACTATTACATTTCCAAATTCTAATCTTTTTACTATGCCGCTAAGAATTGTGTCTTTTTTATCTATAAAATCATTAAATTGTCTTTCTCTTTCAGCTTCCCTAACGTTTGTACTTATAACCTGTTTTGCTGTTTGAGCTGCAATCCTTCCAAAATCAAAAGATGGAAGTGGTTGAAGCACTTCATCTCCAATTTTTTTATTCTTATTAGTCTCATTAAGAGATATTGCCTCTTCAAGTTTGATTTCTGTGTTAGTATTTTCTGGGTTTTCAGAAATAATTAATTTTCTAAAAAGTTCAATATTTCCATTTTCGCGATTAATTAAAACCTTTATCTCATTCTCTTGTCCAAATTTTGATTTAGCAGCTTTTGCAATACCTGTTTCCATTGAACTGATAATTAATTCTTTATCAATAGATTTTTCTAATGCTACTGCTTCTGCAATTCTCAGCAATTCTAGTTTATCAGCTCTTTTATTTAACATATTTTTGTTTGCTCCAAAAAAAAATGGGCTTAAGCCCATTTTGTAGATTCAATAATGTACGGGCAATATATTAAAGTTTTTTTTTAATTCAATAAAAACTATTTTAAAAAAACACCAGTTTTATCGGTCTTTTCCCAAGAAAATGCACCATCATTTTCTGGTGCTCTTCCAAAATGACCATATGCTGCTGTTTTTTCGTAAATTGGCTTATTAAGGCCTAGCATCTCCCTGATTCCTCGAGGACTTAAATCAAAATTTTCCTTAATTTTTTCTTCGACAAATTTATTTTTTTCTAAATCATTATCAAACAAATCTACATAAATTGATAGTGGTTTTGATACACCAATAGCATAAGCGAGTTGAATTAAACATTTATCTGAAATTTTCGATGCCACAACATTTTTGGCTATGTACCTTGAGGCATATGCAGCAGATCTATCAACTTTAGTTGGGTCTTTACCTGAAAATGCACCCCCACCATGGGGAGCAGCTCCACCATAAGTATCTACAATAATTTTTCTTCCAGTTAATCCACAATCGCCGTCTGGTCCTCCAATAACAAAATTTCCTGTTGGATTTATATATAGTTCTTCATCATTAAATCCCTCTAAAAAAGTTTTCGGTATAGAGTTTAACATATAGGGTCTAAGCAATTCTCTAACTTTGGCTTGATCAACATCAGCAGAATGTTGCGAAGAAATTACAACAGATTTTACCTTTTTTGGTTTTCCATTTTCATATTCAAAAGTTACCTGACTTTTAGAATCTGGTTCAATATTTTCTAATTTACCAGACTTACGGTCTTGAGCCATTAATCTTAAAATTTTATGTGAGTAATAAATTGGGGCTGGCATTAATTCGTCTGTTTCATTGCAAGCATACCCAAACATAATTCCTTGATCTCCAGCGCCTTCATCTTTATTACCTGAAGAGTCTACACCCATCGCTATATCTGTTGATTGAGAATGTAAGTGGCTTTCTATTTTAGTTGCTTCTTTCCAAGTAAACCCTTCTTGGTCGTATCCAATATCCTTAATACAATCTCTAACTTTTTTAATTAAATCATCTTTTTTAATTTCAGGTCCTCTTACCTCGCCAGCAAGGACAACTTTATTGGTAGTTGTTAAAGTCTCACAAGCTACTCTAGAAAATGGATCATTAGACAAATAGCTGTCAACAACCATATCAGATATTCTATCTGAAACTTTGTCTGGGTGTCCTTCAGAAACAGATTCACTTGTAAAAAGATAATTTTTTAAATTACTCATTATAAAATTCTATTAAATGAAAATATCAAAAAAATATACAACAAAATTATTATTAAAAACATTTTATTCCCATGTTGTGAAAACAAAGTTGTATTTGAAACTCTTTTCTCAGAAAAATCTACATAACCTGAATTGCCAAGAGAGATTTTTTTTTCAATGAATCCTATTGGATTAATTATTGCTGCAATTCCATTATTGGAAGATCTGATCAAATATTTTCCACTCTCAACAGCTCTAAAAATACTATGCGTAAAATGTTGATGTGGTCCAATCGAGTCACCAAACCAACCATCCTCAGAAATATTTATAATGTAATCAAAATTAGAATTATCAAAAATTTTACCTGAATATATTATTTCATAACAAATGAGTGGTAAAATTTTTATGTCAAAATCATTTTCGTTAATCTTAATTATTTTTCTATTTTTTCCTTTGCTAAAAGATTGATAATTATTAGTTAAAGATTTTAAACCCACGGCTCCTAATATTTTTTCTAAAGGTAAAAATTCACCAAAGGGAACTAGGTTAATTTTATTATAGGCATTGATCAAATTAAGATTATGATCATAAAACGAAAAAGAATTATAAAATTTTTTTTGACCATTATTATTTTCAAAACTATTAATACCTACACCCAATAAGTGGTTTTTATTAAATTTTTGGTAAAACAAAGACTGAAATTCAGTTAGTTCTGATTGATTGATGTTTGGAATTATTCCTTCAGGCCATAAAAAAAGTGTTTTGGTCTCTAAATCAGGCTTACTAAGTTCAATTAACTCAGAAATTACTGATGCTGTATTTGTTATTCCATAGAACCTATCTAAATCAATTTTTGATCCTATTACTCTTATTACATAATCATTTTCTATTAAATTCGATGATTGAAATGTTTTAATTTTTGAAGAACCGGTCATATATAAAATAATTGGAGATAATAAGAAAAGAATACATATAAAAATTTCTTTTCTATTTTTTCTTAAAATGAAAATCGCTGGACTCGTAAAAAAAGATATACATAGGGTATTAAACGCATATGTACCTATTAAGGATGTAAATTGTATTATTTCAAGATTGTTGGAAAAACTATATGCAATTAAGTTCCATGGAAAACCAGTTAAAATGGAACCCCTTAAAAATTCAATTAAACCAAATAAAAGTGAAAATAAAAGTAAATTACTTACTAATTTCTTAATGTTAACGAGAAAAAAAATATATGTCATTACTCCATAAAAAATTGCAAGAAATGCTGGTATTAATGTTACAGCAACAGGAAACAAAAACTTAAAATTTTCATCAAATGTTAATGAAATTGCTATCCAATATACATTTGTTAAAAAATATCCAAAACCAAAGAACCATCCATATAAAAAAATTTTTTTATTGTCAGATGTTTTTTTTTTAAAAATAAAAATAAAAAATAAACTTAAAGTTACAAAGTTAATAATTAAATAATTATATGGTGGCAAACTTAAAGAAGTTAAAGCACCTAAAATAATTAGAAATAAGAATTCAAAATAAATTTTTTTTTTCAATTTAATTAATCTTTTTAATTACTGACTGATAAATTTTTTTTTCTTCCTTATGCATCCTTTTATAATCTTTCAGTTTAATATGATCAAAACTTAATAAATGTAAAAATCCATGAATAAATATCTTGATGACTTTATCTTTAAATAAACTAATTTCTTGATTTTTAGGTTTGTTCATAAGATTATAATTAATTATTATATCTCCTAAGTATAAATTGTTTTTTAATTTAATTTTTTTTTGAAAAGGAAAAGATAATATATCTGTCGATTTATTTTTATTCCTAAACTTTTTGTTTAACTTTTTTATACCTTTATTATTCGACAATAATAATGTTAAAAATATTTTTTTTTTTATAAACTGATATTTTTTTGGGAAGAATTTGCAAATTGAATTAAAAAAAACTTTCTTTTTTTTAATTTTATGAGACCATTTTTTTTCTTCTGATAAAACCTCTACGCTAATCATTTTGATTGCTATAAGCTTTAACAATCTTAGATACCAGCGGATGTCTGACGACATCTGAATGATCAAAATCAATAACTGATATCTCATTTAAATGAGATAAAAGTTTTTTAGATTTATCTAAACCAGACATACTTTTGTTTGGAAGGTCTATTTGAGATGGATCACCATTTACAACAATTTTTGAATTTTCACCAATTCTTGTAAGAAACATTTTTATTTGTGTATCAGTTGCATTTTGTGCCTCGTCTAAAATAGCAAATGAATTTTTTAATGTCCTGCCACGCATAAATGCTAAGGGAGCAATTTCTATGTCCCCAATTTCAATCATTCTTTGAATTTTTTCAAAGTGAAATAAGTCGTATAAAGAATCATATAAAGGTCTTAAATAAGGATCTACTTTTTCTTTCATGTCACCTGGTAAAAATCCTAATCTTTCTCCTGCTTCTACCGCAGGTCTAGATAAAATTATTCTTTCAATTTTCTTTTCAAGCAACATTGTTAATCCCACTGCAACAGCTAAAAATGTTTTTCCTGTACCCGCTGGGCCTGCTGAAATAACAATATCGCTTTGTCTTAATGCTCTTACGTATTCTTTTTGTTTTTCTGATCTTGGTATAATCGATTTTTTTGGTGTTTTAATAATATCAGTAATATTCTGATTTTTTACTTTTTCGTCAATCATGAATTTATCAATAGATGATAATAGATCTTTATTTTCAATATTTCCATTATTAATGAATTGATTAGCTAAAAATTGAATAGCGTTTTTAACTAATTCATTTTTATCTGGTGTTGATTTAATTAAGATAGAATTTCCTCTTGAGTACAGATTAGATTTTGTGATTCTTTCTAATTCTTTTAGATTTTTATTAAACTCACCTACCACACCAACTAATAGGTCGTTGTCATGAAAAATTACACTTAAAGTATTATTATCAGAATACACAAACTTTAAGTTAGTATCTAAATTTTTTTTTGTATTAATGCTCAATTTTAAGCTACCTTTTGATTTGACTGAACAACAACTTCTCCTAGCAAAGTATTCTGATTGCTGTTTTGAATTTTGACTTTCACAATTTTTCCAATTAAATCATCATTACCACTAAATAAAACTGATGTCATGTATTCCGATCTGCTAAAAAGTTTAGACCTATCATCAGATCGGTTTTCAACCAAAACATTTATTGTATTATTTTCTAACGATTTATTCATCATTATTTGATTATTAAACAGTTTTTGTTGAACAATCTCTAACCTTTCTAGTGATATTTTTTTATCTATAATAGGTAAATCTGATGCTACTGTTCCAGGTCGAGGGCTAAAAATAAATGAAAATGAATTTATAAATTTTATTTCATCAATCAGTTTTAAAGTTTCTCTAAAATCACTATCAGTTTCACCTGGATAGGCAATAATGAAGTCACTAGAAAACTCAATTTTTGAGTTAATCTTTTTTAACTTGTAAAAAATCTCTAAATACATTTTAATTGTATGCTTTCTGTTCATCGATTTAAGAATCTTATCCGAGCCACTCTGGACTGGTAAATGAACTAAAGGCATTAATTTTTCTGAATTTTTGTAAATATCGATCAGATCAGGTGTCATGTCGTTAGGATGTGATGTTGTATAACGTATACGTTTTAATTTTGAAAATTTTTCTAATTCTAAAATCAAACTGGATAAGCGAGACCCTTCAAAATCATAAGCATTCACATTTTGTCCCAAAAGTATAATTTCCTTTGTGCCGCTATCAACTAGCTGCTTAGCTTCATCTAAAATTTGACTTAATGGTCTAGAATACTCTGGTCCCCTTGTATAAGGAACTACACAAAAATTACAGAATTTATCACAACCTTCTTGAATTGTTAAAAAGGATGAAATTTTTTTTGATTGATTTTTGATCTCACTCAAATACTTAAATTTAGTAATTGCATCAAATTCTGTTTCCTCTAATTTTTTTTTTTTAGTTTGATGATTTAAAATTGTTTCATTGATTTTATGGTAAGATTGTGGACCTAATACTAAATCTATATATGGTTCTCTTTTAAGCATTTCTTTATGTTCTGCTTGAGCCACACAACCAGTAACAATAACCAGAGGCTTAATTTTATTTCTAAAAATTTTTTTTACTCTTCCAATTTCATGATAAACTTTTTCTTTTGCTTTATCACGGATATGACAAGTATTTAATAAGTAACAACTTGCATCTTCATAATTATTAGTTTTTTCATAACCAATTTTTTTTACAGTATCGTAGATACGATTTGAATCATACTCATTCATTTGGCAACCAAAAGTTTTTATAAAAATTTTTTGGTTCATAGATTTGTTATTTAGATTTTATTTTAACACCGTAAAGTTCAAGTTTATGGTCGACTAGAGTATATCCATATTTTTCTGCAACTTTTTTTTGTAATTTTTCTATTTCATCATCAACAAACTCTATTATTTCTCCTGACTTAACATCAATTAAGTGATCGTGATGACCTTCGTTTAATTCTTCATACCTTGCTTTGCCACCCTTAAATTCGTGTTTTGTTAAAATTCCTGACTCTTCAAATAATTTTACCGTTCTGTAAACTGTCGCTATACTTATTTTTGAGTCTATTTTTGAGACACGATTATATAACTCATCTACATTAGGATGGTCAGACGACTCTGACATTACTTTTGCAATGATCTTTCTTTGATCAGTTAATTTTACTCCTTTTGATAAGCATTTAGATTCTATTGTTTCTGACATATTTAATTTTAACTTATATAAATAGGATTAATCAAATTTTTTTTTATCTTATATTTATCACACAGATTGGGAATATTTTGATAAATGTTAATATGTGACACGTCAAAATCGGTAAAGCTAAAACAATAATAATCAATTTTTTTAGCTACATAAATCGCTTTAACTACGGCAAGAGAATTTCTTATGCCCGCAAAACTTCCAGGTCCATGATTCACATATAATTTCGAAATTTCATCAATTTTTAAATTATGTTTTTTAAGAAAATCATTAATTAAAATAGTTAATTTTTCATAATTAGTTTTACTATTTTCATGAGTAACACTATAAATATTTCTATCTTTAATGATTACTAAAAATATTTTTTTATTGGTGGCATCAATTATTAAATTATTCATAATAATTATTTTATTAACTGTAAATTCTAAAGCAGATAAAAATAATTTCAAACAATATTCAGGTGATGAAGG
>VMHT01172992.1_pt1 | contig 13736 bp, 35 predicted proteins | sample 4693611 | NCBI WGS metagenome assembly VMHT01 (sample SAMN12280063, study PRJNA550983) | marine metagenome | isolation source: seawater sampled from same location over 5 years 0.02-0.2 micron viral filtrate | place: USA: collected off the coast of southern California halfway between the port... ... | reverse complement strand
GACGTGTGGGATTGCGCTCAGATTTAAGTGCAAGGAGAGGAAAGATGATGTTTGATAGTTTTAATTCAATTGTGGATAGAATGGTTGCATACGAGGCAGGAGAGATGAACGAAGAAGAAACAGTAGAGTTTTTTCAGGAGCTTCTTGATCGCAGGATGATTAACAGCTTACAGGGGACCTATCAGAGAATAGCGGCCCTTCTTCTTGAACTTGGACACATCGAACAAAGGGAGAACAAATGAGAGCAACAGACTTCTTAAACCAAGACATGGTGAATGACATCATGTCAAGCATGCACCCTGACAGCAGCTCAATTGAGTGTGTTATGTTGCAACAAGTAAGCGGTGTCAACTCGTTCAAGAGCGGCACTAAAGAAATTAACCCCTTTATTCTTGCTGAGATTACCAATGGTAATAACTTTTCTCAGTACCAAAAGGGCTCTATCGTGCTTGTTCCAAGGAACAACTGTCACTTCTTGCCTAGCAGTGTTGGACACACAGGCCACTGGTTCCGCTTCTTTATTGCAGAGAAGCATGTCAAGGGCATTGCCCACAACAATGGCAAGTGGAACATCTCGGAGGCAAACAGGTTTGGAAGTTGAGGAAGAGCCAGTCATCTATGTCAAAGTTCTTCTCCGCCGCCCTTGGCAACACTGGAAACGCTTCAGAATTTCCAGGGAGACAGACATGTTAACTCTTAAACTGTGGAACGAAGACACAGGCCATTGGAAGAAGCTGTTCACTCACTGTGAATTACAAGAGGTAAAACTACACCTCTTAGATGTCTGCCCTCGAATCCCCTGGATCATTCTTCGTGATCTAGGTTTTGATGATGTCAGTTTGATATCGATCAGGAGTACATGGTAGCATGGAAAACGAACTGCTCCAAATCGGAGATCTCGTAAGATACGATCCAGACATGTTTAGAGAACGAACTCTATCCGAAAAGCAAGAGCTTCCGTTTGGCTGGATGAGGGACGACTACGAAGGTGTGGAGTCTGGCTGGGTCGGCGTCGTAATCGCTGTTGATGAAAGCATGTGGGGCAGCTTTGGTGGGACAGGATACGAGATAATGTGGTCGCAAGGCTATAAAGAAAAAGTTTATGGATTTGAGATCATTAAAGTGCTTGACAAAACTCAAGAGGTATGATACAATGTTTGAAAGCAGGAGAAAAGATAATGTTTAGTTTTTTAGTTTTATTTGGAATATTTTACATTTGTCTGTGTCAGACAGAACAGTACAACTCTAACCGGAGTAAAAAGTAATGTCTGAATTTATAATGTTTATTTATTATTTCTTATTTTGGATCTTTAGCCAAGGAGCTTCATCGTGAACAAGATCAATCCATACGACTTGCCACCCGAAGAAGAGAGAAGAATTCGTATTACTCTCACGAACATCAGGTGGGCTGCCATGCAAACACTGACACTTCCAGATAAGGTTTGCGTGCCAGTGGATTCCAGCTTGCCACAGGAAGAGCTGCTTGCCAGAGCAATGGACATCGCATCCTCTGCAATAGGTTTCTCCATTATCGATTGTGATGTTGAGCCCATAGATCTTTCAGATTCGTTGTCGGATACTCTTGATTACCAAGGGGAGCTATTCTAATGACGGCCAAGTATCCAGAGAAGTACCGTTTCGAAGGAAAGCCAGGAACATTTGGCTACAATACTACCTTTGGTCCAGGAGGCTACACCGTCTATCGTGTGGTCGCTGACTCTGCAGGAGATGTATATAATTCTTCAATCGCAGACTTTAAATACAGAACTCATGCAGAGCTTTTTTGCAAGGCCCTCAGAAACAAGGATAAGAAATGATTTGTCTCAATAGTTACTATCATGGACAACGAATTTGCAGAGGTGGGACTCTTCATGATAATTCTAATAATGGGTTGCGAACTCATAGCATTCATACTTATAAACATGCCGTAAGGTGGGGAAGGCGATGTTCGCTAAACTTGTAGACAAGGAACTCAAAGGAAGCTGGTGGTGGATCTACGTCGTAGACTTACTTGTGTGGTTTACCATTGGTTATTTTATGGGGGGATTTTGATTATGACAAAGAAAAAGAACATACCTGATGTAGAGGAGATATTACAAATGGTAGATGAGAAACTTAAATATTCTATTAGGAAGCCTGCCGAAGCAAGTCAATCACATTATGCTGCGATTGCAGAGAGACGGAAGAAAGCAGAAGAATCCTTTTTTAAAGACTTTACTTCTATTACTTTCGGAGACTACATTAATGCAATGCATTCTTTTAACAGAGAAATGATGAGCAACATGGACCCAATCCAAAAAGCAGCTTACTATACTTTCTTCGCATATGAGGAGAGTCTTAAGCGAATTGACAAAGCAGAAACAGAAATCAACTAGGAGTTCTCATGTTTGATAGAATTAAAAAAGATGATCTTGTTGGCTATGTCGACCAACCCAAGTCCCTACCTCTTGGCATCGTAAAGGAAGTCAAAGAGAAGCAGGGCAAAGCAGTGGTGCTTGTCTACATGTTGGACACCGAGCCAGAAGACTTTGGAACTATCAAATGTGTTCCTTATCAAAAGCTTGAGCTCATTGCATCTCCCACTAAGAAGAAGGGTTCTAGAACATGAGTAAAAAGAAAAAGAAGCCACCACGACCAAGCAAAGAGTTGCCACCCGTGTCACTGACGGTACAAGAGGCAACTCTTGTTTACGAGCTCATGCATGATGTTAAGATTACATACTTAAACATGACTGGTGAGGAAAAGTCTAAAACACAAGTTAAGAATATGATTGATTTGTGTAATCGAATAATGAAAAAAGTAGAAATTCTTGTGATTAACAACAAGCAGGAAGAAAGTGAGTCCAAAAAGTGATGCAAGATAAGTCTGTGTTTTTATATTCTGTAGGCGATTTGGTAGAACTCGCTCGCTTTGGCTTCTCTCCTCTTAATGTAGAAGAGCGAGTTTATGGGACCATCTTGGACCTCATCGAGCCTATTGACTATTTCGTGCCAAGGTACAAGGTTCGAATTCAATACAAGAGGACAGACGGCCCGCAAGACTTCCTCTACGATTTCTCGTTCGGGCAACATCAAAACGAAATCATCACGGTGATGGAGTACGATATCGCGGGAAGGACAGAAGGGGAATCTCAGGATTAGGTGCTTCAGCGCCGCAACTTGACGGAATTTTTTTTATGAAAGACAGCAAAAGAGACATAAATAAAGGCAATTTGGTGCTTGTTCAACCCATGAGATATTGCTTTACCATCACAGATGGTGGGATTGAAGTCTTAAATGAGGAAGCTCCACAATCCAAGATGGTAAACCATTGGACTGCAGATGGCTTCAAGGCTCGTGTGCTAGAGATACTCAACTACGAATCAAATGATGGCTTTACCGAAGAGTATGTAAAACTAAAGCTCTTTGGGCAAGGTCGCAAATCCTTTTCAACAAGAGACGATGATAAGACCAAAATAGTTTGGATTCAATCCCGCTTAGTTAGCAAATGCAAAGATGAAGGGAAGAAAAAGAAAACTAACAAATAATTACCTACATGACCAAGAACGATGAGAGTTCAATAATAAGATTAAAAGTAGGAATGCTCGTAAAGCTTCACAATTATTATTGCGGGTATGATGAATATACCAGGACACCACCAAGCATAACAGGAATGTACCTTGGAACAGGCAGAGAAGCACAGTTTGAGTTTTACGAAATAGCAGTTATAAAAGATGAATCGGGCAGAGGAGGCTTTGTCCAAAGATACTTAACAAGTGATTTCTTTATATCACCACTTAACAGCAAAACAGGCAAGCCCAAGCTTGTCGGAATCAGCACAGGAGAAGACTAAATGTCAAGAAAACCAGGAAGACCAAAAAAGAATCCACACAGTACAAAAGAAGACTTAATCCCACACGATGAACAGCAGAGAAAAGACATGATTGCTCAGTTCATCGCAGACAATGCAAAGGATGAAGAAATGTTTCAAGTATTTGAGGCAGTCCCCTTTGAAGCCACCTACATGGTTCGCTCAACAGGCGGCAAGAAGAAATCACACTAAAGAGGTAAACAGTTATGAGAAATAAAATTAGCATGCGAGTTCTAATGGAAACAATGAACAAGCTAGAGACAGAAGCAAACTACAAGAGCTTTCTACCAGACCCAAAGAAGAAGAACTTTGTGATGTCGGTTGACAAACTTGCAGCAATGGCAGCTGCCGATGAACGAGACAGTGAAGAGCACTTGGACACCATGTACAAGGATGCACAAAAAGACAAAGTAGCAACAGCCCCAACAAAGCCAGGAAGACACAAGACCTCAGACCTTGACCTCCAAGGAGATGATGACTTCACAACATTTGGTGGTTCCGGCAACGTTGCAGAAGACACAGACAACAAAGAAGATTTCATGGCTACACTGTTGAAGGTTGCAGAAGACATGGACTTCGGTGGTGACACCAAGACAATGACATATGACTTGGCAGACACAAAAGAAGACGATGCATATGATACCACAGAAATGGTGGGCTTTGTTGATGCTGCAGCAGATGCTTTGGCAGCAAACCTTACGACGAACATGGAATCCTTTCATGACCTGTCACCAGAAGAAATGGAAGACAAAGTAAAGAGTGAATTGATGAACGTGCTTAGAGACATGGATGCAACGGACTTATATGATCGGAGCTAGAGATGGCAAAGAAACACAAGACTTGGCAACAAGTTGAACAAGAAGTAGAACAAGGATACTTGGCACGATTCAATGCGGTTCCAAAGGAACAACGTGTCAAGCTAGGACTAGAACCCGGCAGCAGTTACGATGCTTATGAGAACCGCCAATGGGTTCAAGTCTATGTGCAGATGTTAGAGTGGAAGAACAAATGTCGTGAACTCCACCAACAATTATATCCAGTGCAACCGGTAGCTAATCCTCCGGGAGATAAAAAAGATAAAGAGTAAATGATATGGGTATTGATGAAAGTAAACTAACAGAGCTACATGGAGACATAGCCTATTATGCAGAGAAATTCAGGAAAGGAAAAATATCCTTTGAAGAATACAATAGTAGAACAAGGGCATTAATAGGAAGTTACTATAAGAGGTATAGTACAGAGGATACCTCAGAGGATACTAATAGAGACTCAGAACCACATGGTGTATTAGGTGTATTACTGAGTGCTATAAGGAAATTGTTTTAACTAATGGCAGCTAAGGCTAAAGAATATCCACTGTATAATAAGGGTGACTTGGTAAAGGTTAGCTTTAACGGCTATGGTTACTATTGGATGCATGCTGATGAAGCCCCTGACAATGATGAGTATGGTTTAATTGTAGGCAGAACTCGCAGTTGGTATGAAGCATATGACCAAACCCGCAATGACCCTGACATCGAAGGCACCCGCTACTGGGATAATGCCAACTACTCTCCCTATAGAGTGATGATGTGTAACACAGGACAATTTGAATGGGTTAGCCCTGAGAACCTTGAGTTAGTAAGTTAATCAAAACAATAAAAAGAGTAGACACATTCAAGACAATGTGATATAATATAAGAGAAGATAACAGTCGGGTAGATTTGTTGTGTTTGTTCGGTTTAGCCCCTAGTGTGTGTATCGTTGCTCCATGCTCTAGGGGCTCCTTTTATTCCCGAGAAGATGACAGTGTTTATTATATAATATATGCAGGGTAAGCAGTCCTATTAATATATAATAAATGGGTGTGCTGTATTACGAGGTTTATTATATAGGTTAATTGGCGGGCTATTATGGTATGCAAGGGGGGATTAGTGGGAATTGGTGGATCTTAGTGCATAACCCTAGTACATTAGTAATATAGATGTGTCAAGGGAAAAAAGACCTTTATTTCAACACCTTGCAAGCTGCGACACTGCGATATACCGCCGTAACTCCCCGTCTTTGCTACCCTTTCTACCCCCTGCAGTGCGACATCCCGTTGCAGATCCATGCAGATCCCGCCCTCCCATGCCAATTCTGCCGGAATAAGATAAAAAAACATTCCTAATGATATCAACGACTTACGGGAAAAGCGACATATACCCCGGCAAAAGGCTTGACTTCCTTAGCCAGTATGATACAATGGTCACACACAAGCGAACCCGAAAAGGAAATAAGCATGACCGATACAAACAAAATCCCCAATACCCCCGTAAATCAAACCAAGGTACGTCAAGCCGTTGCTCAGTTCATGGTTGAGCGAGTCTTGGACAAGCAGGCTATTCAAGAGATGGCAATGGACTATCTTGAGCAAACCTTTGAAGATGCAGGTCACACGATTGCAGACCTCGCACAGATGGTTAAGGAAACCGAGATTCCGCCTGCTTACCACATGGCACCGCCACAACCTGACCACATGCTGTGTTACGGTAGCTTCCACAATGAGCTTCCCGAAGACCAGTATTACTTCTTTACCAAAGAGCAAGACTATGAATACATGGCTTGCGAAGTGAAAGGTGTACGATAATGACTATGGAACAACAAGTAACAGAAGCAATTGAAAAGGTATTCAACATTAAGGTCAATCCACGATGCGTTTGCCCTGCAAACGAAGACCCTGGTGAATGGGCACCTAACGCTCATGCCATCATTTATCATACGGGCAATATGCCTTCCGTTAGCCGCTTAACTGAATGGGGGCAGGTTAGTGCCCTTCTTGTGAAGCCACCTGAATGGTATTATGTTGAAGCTATTAACTCTGAAGTCTCAGCCGTCTTTTCTTTATAGGAGCCTCGAATGAAATTAGAAAACTTAGGTAAAAACCAAACCCGTCTTATTATGCAAATCCAAGATACCAAAGAGGACTTCACATGGGATAAGGATATATATTTCTCTTATGGTGTGCCCGTGTTGGTTGTTAACTACCGTGATGCGGAGATACACGAAACTGCAGAGAAGTATTCAACAACCACATCCAAGCACCTCAATGCATTCAAGCGGATGTGCAATCGCTATGATGATCGTGGTGGCCCAATGACCTTCGAGCATGGTCGTGAATGGCAAACCTTTCTTGCACCCGAATCTCGTATGCGGGTAGTTGCGGAGCAATGCTAATGAGTAAGCCTAAATTATACTTAGCCGTAGATAACACATGGGCCCGCTATGAGGTCCGTTCTATCAATGCCCATGGGCAGACTATACTGTCCTGCCACATGAGCCTTAACGAGGCTCGTGAGCAAGCACAGGTGCATGCAGCCAACGGTTCGGTGGTCATCGTCTATGATGCCGAAGCAGAAGAGCCAATTGGTGGCATACATCGCAGGGGAGAATAAATGTATAAAGAATCAATTAATTTAATCACACAATGGGCAGCAACCAAAGGATATAAAGTCTTTGGCAAATGGGAGATAGATGCATTCTACGATAAAGAGAAGGAGATTGTATATAGTCTCAGAACTAAGAACCCGAAGAACCAAATGTATTCCCTGCTACACGAATGCGGTCATGCACTGGCGTTCGAAAGCAAGGGCTACAAAGACCGTTTCCCTACCATGGCAGCCAAGCGATTCAAGACTGCAAAGGTTAATCCAAGAACGAATTCCTTCAAGGTCGAAAGCATCCTCGAAGAATACGATGCCTGGGCACGTGGCTTGGCACTCTCGGAAAGACTTGGTATTGAAATAGATAAAGAAGACTATGGCAAATATGCCTCACGATATGTTATGACTTATGTAAGGAGAATGAAGTAATGTTTAAACAATGGAACAAGAAGTTACTCGCAGCACATCTAACAGACCTAGCCTGTTGGTTCACCCTCGGTATTATTATCGGTCACTACTGTTTATAGGAGATAGCATGAGAAAGTTTTCACAATCAATCGTCGGCAAAGGTGTTACATTTACTAAGCTCGCTAAGGTGCGGGACAGCAAAGGACGAGTGGACTATGCCCGTCAAGATATTGACGGCATCGTCGTGGAAAGCGATGGCTACCTCTGCACAGTCCGTGCATGGGATGGCAACATCCACAGCAATGTGGAGAACTCTGAACTGCAGACGTGGGCAGAGGCAGACCGCAACATCGAGGACGAGCTGTCGTGTCTCGTATAATCCTCATGGGGCTGTTCATCATGGTGGTGGCAGCTCACAATAGACTTGACAGGAAGCATGAACTTATGTTAGAATGCTACATGGAGTCAAGCTATTCATTAACCGAGTGCATCACACTCATCACAATAACTAACACTAACATCCGCTAAACCAATCTCGCGGGAAAGAAAATAAAAAGATGAAAAACAATAACACAAAGACATTAGTAGATAGTAACAATACACTATGGACAATGGAGTATGATATGTATGATAACTCAGTAACAGTAGTAAGTGATAAGAGTTACACTGGTGACTATGCAGTACTAAGCCAGTATAGCATGGACAATGCATTAGGTCATGACATCCCTGAAGCAATTGTTAACAGTGCATTGGATATGGTTGCCGTTGACTTACCTCGTCAGAGTACCATTGATTATATCATTGATGGCTTGGCAGAGTCTAAGCGGGTTCGTGCTTAGAGCAAGCTGTGCTTTGTTTAAAGCGAAAGGGTTGCAAAGGGGTACAGGGGGGCACCCCCCTCCCCCTACCCCCCCTAGCCGGAAAGTGGGTACCTAGTAGGGGGGTATTTCTCAACCTAAGTACATTCGCACGATACACCCCCAAAAAAATGCCCAGGGAAAAAAAGGATAGATTATGAAAATTGAAGTAGCAGGAGACATATTCGCAGGATGCATCGCAGCAGCAGTGTTTATCTTCTCAGCAATTATGATGAGGACACCAAAGAATGAAAACCCTAAAGATGATGCTTGACGGAATCTTGATTGCTACATTGATAGCAGCTGCAGCAATTTGCATTTATGAATGTGGGTTTATTTGGCAATGACTAATTACATGTATGAAATGGAAAGAGCCCATAGTATTCATATCGATAATCGGAGCAGCACTAGCAATCAAGATAGCTGCAGATTCGTTCGTTCTGTTCTTAGAGTGTGCAAACAATTCAAGTCACACAGTCACAGAATGTATGTTAATCGGAATACTGTATTAAGAAAGAAACAAAAGGTAAGATTATGAAAAGAACAGTTCAACTCATAGGAGTAGGAATTGTGTTTGCAGCTTTGACTGCGGAGACAATAAAAGATTTAATCAAAGGGAACAAACAATGACCTTTACAGTAGAAGACATATTGACAGCATGGATTGTGCTATGTACCGGCTTGGGCATAGTGTTGTACATCCAAATCGCAAGAGAGAAGAGATGAAGACACTCATAGGCTTTGTAATCGGTACAATAGTAGCATTCGCAATGGTGTGTATATTGTTTAAGAACTTTATCATCATGTGTTATAATGTAGGTAATAGAAAAGATGACAAAGAAACTAAGCAATCATAGCCTAAAGCCGTTTTATACTTTTAAAAAAGGCGATTTAATCAAGGTGAAAGACTTCGACAGGACAATGGCAGGACAAATCGGACTAATTCTTAGCAAAGAAGACTACAATACAGCATGCACAGTGCTGTTTGCCGACGGAAGAAAGATGAAAATGATGAAATTTTGTTTGGAAAGGGTGGAGATGGAGTGAAAATGCAGACGCGACCGTCAAAAAATGCCCGGCAGAAAAAAATTCAAAGATTTAAGGTCGGTGATTTGATAAAAATCGGCGATGAAGTTCACTTTGTAGATGAAAACATGCTCGGTGCAGTAGGAATGATCATAAGTTTCAACGAAACGGGCTATCCAAAAGGAATATCAGGTCGCTCCAGGGACAATATCATGTACACTGTGGCTGCTGGCGGCAAGAATATAAAACTTTTCGAAGATGAGATGGAGTTTGTGCAGTGAAAAAGAGTATCGCAATAGGAGATTCAGTAGAAGTGGACCTCGATACAGGTGTTGGACCCTTTAAGGGAACAGTAACAGCCATGATGCCAACTGTTGGCACATACGAATTTAGTTGGTATAGGGTAGAGCCAGACTCTGCCAGTGATATGCCAGGACACTTTTGGTATAAAGACACCGAAGTGTGGATACAGAAAGTAGAAACAGGAAAGGAAACAGATGAGACTTTATAGCGAATATCAAGAAGACATAATGTACTACGAACGAGGGAGTAAGGTATATCAGCTCGTTGAGTGTAAGGAGCCAGAAGGCACATCGTTCTTTGTTGTTAAAGACAAGCACGACAATCCACTGTTAGCCAGTCTCGACAAGGAACCTGCTATGGTTTTTTTCATGCACAAATGTAAGAAAGCTGAAGAACAGGAGTAATTACATGCACCAACGAGGTGCATATAATGTCGGAGCCACATTTCAAGAAGGGCGATCTAGTCCATGTCCTGAGCAACTATAAGGAAATTATAGTTGGTACCGGCATATACATGGGGATGGACCCTTATGAGATGTATGTAAAAGTTCTTATCGATAGTTCAGAAATAAAGGAATTTGATCTAACATTCTACTACTTAGAGAAATTAAATTAGTGGAGTGTGTTAGCATATGATTATATATCTCGATACCGAAAAATTCAAACATCAAGCCGAGTGGTACGAACAGGCCATGACAATCTACAACTATTTGCCAAAGCACAGTGAAGCCTTCGGCGAGTGGTCGGTGCATCAAACTGAGCATAGCCTTCGTTTCCAAGGACAGTATTTTCTTTCCGAATATACACATAACCCATCCCATCTTGTATTTTTTACAGTGATTCTTTCCAAAGACCCTGAGAAGGGCTTTAACTTACAATTTAATGGAAAGAGTTCTCAACAATTATCTCGTCGTTTTAAACTTCGCGGCTATTTAGAGAGTGAAGTCGTAGAGAGTCTGTATTATGACTCATCCGGTGTTGACTATCTAATCTCCGCTGGATTCTTTAATGGCTTAGACGAGTAGTCAACGAAAGGACATTCCATATGAAAAAGTATTTTAAAAAGGGAGAGCTTATCTCCTATAAGAATAGCAGTGCTCGCAAACTGGGTATCGTTGTTTCCGAACCGTATATTTCCAACTCCGAATGGAAAGTGAAAACATATTGCAATGGAGAGTTCTACAAGAATTCCGTTACAAGCATTAACAAGGTGTGCGACGATGTTGAAATTATCAAGCCGAACTTTTCGGGATATTAAAAGATTTTTTATAAAAAACTCCATTCACTTTTTATTCTTCGTTAAAGTGTGGTACGGTCTTAGCATGAGACTGACTAAAGTTCATACTAACAGGGTGAGAAACTTTGAAACTTTGGACGAAATTCCTCATTCCTATGGATGGGGTGCAAGATATAAAAAAGACCCGTTAAACGGCAAGCTAGACTATTTGACTCATCCGAGCAGATTGGCAAAGAATGCCGAGCTTGGCGATCCCTTTGGCGACTGCGATGACCATGCAATCTATTGGTGTGTTGCTTTGCTCAAAGGCGGGTTTGCTAGACGTACATGGTTTTGCATTTATCAAATGGAAAAAGAGGACGGCAGTTTTAGCGGTCATGCAATTTGTGTTTTCGAATCTGCAAAGGACGGCATGTATTATTGGTGTGATTATCCTTTGCCTAGTTGCCTAGACGAGTACCGTGATAAGTGGGTTTATAGGTCTGCCGAAGCATATGGAGCCAATCCTATATGTGCTGGCATGATTGAAGTCGAAGCAGTTAGAGAAGACGATACTCCTGTGTTTGGCGAAATCACCGTTTTAAAGCTCTAAAGCATAATAAAAAAATTACGGAAGAAAAAGCGACTGCAAGCGAACAAAAAAAATTCCGTTTGCGACTGGCGGTGTAGTTACATATATGCACCAAAGCTTTGATTCATTAAATAAAAAATTTACCGTCGGCGACATCGTTGAGCTCGATAATGGAATGCCCGACTTTGAAGAGATGGTCGGCTTTGGTATTGTTGTGGCTACCGGGCCTGGAGCCAACTTGATGGATGGCGAGGTCATTGTGCACTGGCAAAGTGATGTCTGGACAGCCGGAAGAGAACAAAAAATGTCCTCATGTGAAATAAGGCTTGTTACTCTTTCCTAAAGGCACTATTTATATACATGGCAAAGAAGACCCGAATACCTGAGCTCGTCGTTGGAAAGATATTTATTGACGGTGGAGACAAAGATAAAGTTTACACTATTGGTTCCGACGAAGACGGTGCATTAAGAATTGGTGACAGTAAAAGCAACATGGTTGCAACGATTGACCAGAAGACTGGTAAGATTGTTGCAAACTCTTTTGCTGGTGATGGTAGTGCCCTTGCCGGCATTTCCGCCGAAGGTCTTGCTGATTTGCAGACAGCTAAGTTATTAACACTCTCTGCGGATAAACTATTTTTTAATTATGATGCCGACGGGGTTGCCAAAGTAGCCAACCCTGCACAGACAATTACTCTGACGGCCAAGACTCAGAACATTGAGAATCCCACATTCAATTGGTACTCAAATGAAATCACTCCTGTTGCGAGTGGTGACAACGGTGAACTGCTTGTCATTGACCTTAATCAGATGGGTAACAATGAATTCGTAACAGTTACAATAGAGATAGACAACGAAAGTCTCAGTGAGTCAACAACGATTTTTAGATTGCAAGAAGGTCGCACCGGACGAGATGCTGTGACTGTCGCAATGGTTAATCCAACTGTTACTTACCAGGCAACACTGGTTGACGGTGACACACCTAACATCCCAGAAGACGATGCAGACTTCATGGCTGCAGGTGAAGCAAATATTACTGTTCGCTATGGAGCAACTAAGTTAACTCCTGTTACTGGAACTCCTGGTGATAATGAGTTTACAGTTACCGTTGCTTCTAGTGAATATGTTACTGTTCCTACTGACCTTTCTTATCTTGCCCCCGATACCACCAACAAGAGAATGGATATTGGTGCACCCGTAAATGTTCTCGCACAGGTAGGCACAATTACTTTTGATGTCACCGCGCAAGTGGACGGAGAGACATACTCATTTACACAGATTCAGAATTTTAATTTAAATGTTCCCGGACAAGTTGGAGCGACAGGCGAGGGTGCAAAGTTTGTAAAGCTCACCTCTAACGATTATCAGTTCGCATACAATAGTGATGGACTACAAGCAGACCCGGCTTTCGTTACTCTTACCGCCGATGCGCAAAACCACGGAGACAACATTTATTACCGCTGGTTCATTGACGATGTACCTTGGACACCTGGTACGGCTGGTGAAGCGATCAGCCCCACACCAAGCCCACACCTCTACACGACAGGTTCTACAAATTCAATTAGACTCAACGCTGCTTCAAGCCATAGTGCCTATGGGTTTAAGAAAGTTATCAGGGTTGAAACACAGACAACTGACGACGGCGATCCTATTGCTTCCGACAGTGTATCTGTTATTGCAACCAAGGATGGTTCTAATGCAATTCAAATCGCTGCTGACAATTTAACTCATGGTTTTCCCGCAAACTCTGATGGGACAATAGCGAGTGAAGATTATGATGATGGAGCAGTCACTTTCCAGGTCTATCACGGTAACACGAATATGATGCCAGATATGGATGTTACTACGGCCTTAAAAGCCCTAATTCAAGGAACGAGCATTGGCTCTTCCCCATCCCAAGAAGATGTCAATAACGCTGTTGCTGATCTTGACAATGACCATTTTGCTGTGCTTGCAGATGCAACAACTGCGGTTGTTAACGGTGCAGATGCGAATACTATCAATCCGTTTGGTAGCACACCACAAAGTGTTACGGACGAAACCGGGGCAGTTGGTGTTAAATTTTCTCCTAACAACATGCAGATT
>VMHT01180174.1_pt1 | contig 13737 bp, 20 predicted proteins | sample 4693611 | NCBI WGS metagenome assembly VMHT01 (sample SAMN12280063, study PRJNA550983) | marine metagenome | isolation source: seawater sampled from same location over 5 years 0.02-0.2 micron viral filtrate | place: USA: collected off the coast of southern California halfway between the port... ... | reverse complement strand
TTTTTTTTTTTTTCATTTTCTTTTTATTTTTTTTTATTTCTTTTAAATATTGAGTTATAATTCAATAAAAATAAGATCACTGTGATAAGAATGATGTACTGATATTCATATCCTTCCCCACAAAAAATTTGATTTTTGAAATTCTAGAAATACATATATAAATAATAATGGATACTACTCATATGTATTGTGAAGCAGAAGTATCAAAATTAAAAGAAAAAGTAAAAGAATTCAAAAAAAAGGCAAGGGTATCTAATAATGATTTTAAAAGAGAAAAAGACAAAGCCGATTTTCTCGGTAATAATGTATTATCGTGGAGGAGAAGTAGTGAAATAAGAGATGAAGAAAATGAAAAATTAAAAAAAGAAAATGAATCATTAAAAGATGAAATTATGAGTATTACAAGTGAAAGAGATGATATTACACACGAAAGAGATGATTTGCATGGTTATGAAGAAGAATATAAAAAATTAGAATTAGAAAATGAAGAACTTAAAAAATATAAAGATTTAGAAAAAGATATTCTTGTAAGTGATGTTAATGAAAAACAAGATGAAATCTCTTTATTGAAATCTCGTATTGAAGAAATTTCAGATGAGTATGATGATTATCATTCTCAAAGTATTCACCAAGATGATGATGAATATAAACGATTATACAATCTTGAAGAAGAAAATGAAAAATTAAAAGATTTTAGTGAATGGGAAAATCACCCAGCACTGAGAGATAAGATAGTAGTTGATAGAGATTATTACATGGAAAAAGAAGAATTAACAAAAGAATTAATTAAAAACTTAAAACAAGCAGATGACCTTTCTACAAAAAAATTATCTTACTTTATGGATGCTGACGAAGGAGACCTATTATTTTTAAAAGACAAATACTTCTTAGTGATTCCGGAAAATCTTAAGAGTGAATGTCCAGATTCTTAATTAAATTTATCCAATTTATATAATGATAACCAAAATGTATAACTATCAACAAGCATCGTGGCTATACCCATATTAACTAAAACAGCATCATTAAATTCTTTTCCTTTATTAAATGTGATTAATCCAAAGATAAATCCAGCTAGTCTAGTATATATATGTAATTCTTTATTTTTGAATACAAATAAATCACCCATTTATATATTATTATAATTTAATCTTAAATATTCTAATCTTAATATATTTTTTTATTATTATATGGATGATACACAATATTTTTATACTGATAAAGGTAAAGATATATTTTCCTTAACAAAATGGTGTAATGAATATCGCCGAGAATATTCAAAATTATATTATAAAATTAGAATAAAAGAACAATATTCAGATAAAGAATTAGAAATATTTAATAAAATGTGTAAAAAATATAAAAAAAGAGAATCATATACTAAAAAAGAGGGATTATCAGTTATTAAAAAATCAGTATCTATTACATTTGATTAATCATAATCTCTACCCAATTTAAATTTTTTATTAATAATATCAGCCGAATAATAAAAACAGAAATCTTCATAAGATGAAGAATTAATTGTATTACTTATGACTAAAACCTGATAATTTCGTGCGTATGTATCAATTAATCTCAATCCTGATTTCTTATCATTAGATATAGATAAATATTGATTATTTATAGTATCTTTATTATCAAAATTAGATGTTGAAAATACAAATATTATATCTGTATTACTTCTCTGTATAGGATTAAAATCTCTTTTTATATATTGATAATTAACTATTAATGATATCTGAAAATGACGAGCTATCACAAATAATTTATTTATCATATTTTTTTGTTTATTATCAGTTGATGATAAACAATCATCTATTATAAATAATATTCTATAATCACCTTTAGGATTATTATTAATAAGATGCTCTTGTCTTTTCATTAACCTTTCCATGACTTCTATATCAACATTATCATATCGGTTTTCAAATGGGACGAAATCCATAGGATTGTCCGAAATATTACATGTGGGGCTAAATAAATATACAGATTTAACTTTTCCCCTGAAGTAATTATATACTATGTCTTTTGTCATTACACCTTTCCCAGCTCTTCTTACACCACAGCAGACAATAGCAGGATTGTCAGGTATATCATTCAGATCGAACTCAAGAAGCTGTCTATCCATTATATTAATAAAATAATAAAATTTTTATATATATTTATATTATATATAATGCCTAGAAAATTAACAGATGAACACAAAAAGAAAATATCAATAAGTATGAAAAAATATCATCAAAAATGTAAATTACTTGAAAAAAAATCTAAATTTATGAGTGAGCAAATAGCAAAATCAAAGAAAGAATTAAAGAAATAATTTATTTAATTACCATTCGGGAGGAGGGGACTCAGCTGAGGGACAACTTGTTTAATCATAGGAGAAACTACCGAATAGGTAATACTCGCCATACCAAATTTAAATCCATCATTAATCGTGCCCTGACTGAATACAGGCTGACGAGTCCATACGAGGCGATTAACTGCCGAAATAGCAACCCCACGGAGAATATCATCCATTATATTTTGAGTATTTAAGCCAGACATTATTTTTATAACATATAAAATATTATAAATATTGATTATATTCTACTTGAATATTGAATTTAATATGATAAAAAATGATAATGTAAAAAAATATAAAAAATGTCAAAAATAATATGATAATATTTAATTCTTATTTTTATTTATAACTTGTGAGTAATATTATAGACCCCTCTATGAAAAGATAAATCCGTTTTGTTTTTTAATTTTGTATATGAACTTTTTAATTTAGGTATTTATATATAACTTGTGAGTAATATAACTTGCGAGTAATATCATCAATATATTGAATTATACTTCAATATGAAAGATGTACTGATTATCACCGTTTCAATCTTCAAATTCAATTGTATATGAGCCTGAGGTGGCTTCTAATCCTTTTTGTTTTATTACTCTTTTCTTTTTAAAAACTGAATATAATTCATCAATGTTTATATCCATACATTTTAATGATAAAATTATCTGAATTAAATCTATTTTATTTAATTTAATTAATTTAGCAATATCTTCTATATTTATCTCTTTTGTTATTGTTAAATGTAATAGACGACACATTTCTGAACAATATAAATCTGCTTTAGAAGGGACGGCACATCTATAAGAGCAATATATACATAATTTTTTATTTTTTTTCATGTAATTTATATCTTTATATTCAATATTATCATCATTCATAGACATTATATATGTATAATATTTAAAAATCTTATAAATTGAATAAAATCAAAAAATATTAATTAATTATTCCTGAATAACCTTGAAATTCACGGCTCCATTAGCATTTGTGGTGTAAGTGGCTAGAGTTATCATCTCTGCTACTATATGGATAGTCGTGGCTCCCGAATGTCCTGTATTGAACGTAACTTCCACGACCGGATTGTTAGTCTGTCCAAGGGCTAAGCATCCGTCAGCAGACGAATAATCTTGTGAATCATATGCAAATTGAATTATTTTCACGCGAGACATATCGGTGGTGCCGTTGCCTATAGGATTAATTATCTCATTAGTGTAGGGGTCAAATGTAGTAGATATACCTGTGATGGTATCACCACTAGCCATATTGAGATTGTTATGAATATTTTCAAGGATGTGGTCGGTTTTATATCCTGTGCCGACAGATATATGTTTCTGGTCAAAGAGACATGTATTAGCCATTCCGTATATTTCTTGATTTCCTGCGGATAATTTAACAGATGCTAAATCAACAAGTTTAAAGTATTCCTTAGCAGAAGCAGATGCTACATCACTATCAAGGGTGGCGAATATATATAATTTCCTACATAATCCTGATAGTGCCTGTATTTTAACGACATTTCCTACACCACCTAAAGCAGACTTAATGACAGGAGTTGCTACGGATTCACTAAAATGAGATGTCGTGTATGCTAACTGAGAAGAGACCGAATTCGGCGAATACTGGCGACTTTGATAAGCGGATAATTCTTGTGGAGATAATTCAGCAACCCAAGCGATTAACTGGGCATCACTATAAGAACATCCGGTCGTACTACCTTCATTAATAAAATGATTAGCAGATGACGCACGGAGATCAATTTCACACCACATCTGGCTGGACAAGCTATAACCATCCAAAAATCTACCAAGCGTCTCGCTGAAGAATGGAGTTAAAGGACAAGATAATTGAATACCACCAAATGAACTCGCTGCAGCCTTTCTTCCTGTGACGGAGCCGAGCGTATCATTCGAAGTGCCGAGAATACCTGAACCAAGGCAGAGGTCAAGAGCAGATGCTTTTTCTTTATTAGCACGACTATATAAACCACACATCGCTGCATATGGAGTAGTCTCCCAAATAGTAGAGCCCTGATAAACTAAACGGCATTTTTCCCAAGCGAATGCTCCTGCGAACTCAACTAAAGCACAATCATGCGCACCAGTATCATCATTAGTTTCTGCCGCCGACGTAAAAGTTAGTTGTAATGCGATGTCCTCAATAAGCCCTGCCTGTGGTAAAGCAAAGCGTAAAGTTTGTGCCGAAGTTGCTGATAGAGAAGTAGTGGGAGAAACTACAATGCGAGAACGAGCAACAGGACATACATTAACTTCACCTTCATTTTGATAATCAAAAGGTTGCTGAAGAGATTTTCTACTCTTGATATTCTGGTATAAGGAACTCGAATCATTTGCACGATGTATTACTTGTGGGTTAGACATTATTTTTATAAAGTATAATATATAAAAAAAAAAATAATAATTTATATTGAATTATTTATATTGAATTTTAATCATCCATGATTTTTTTTTTATTCGGTGAACGACCTCCAATTCCTTGAAGATACTGACCAGCAAGATATAATCCTCCAACTATTAATAGTAATTGTAATCCTTTATTTTCTATAAAATTAATAGCTCTATTAGAAATATCGACAGGGATTTCTCCAACAGGCCTGATTATATTTTCAACTTTTTCTTCTTCACCTGTAATTCTCGCAACTTCTCTTTTTTTCTGTGTCTGCTGGTCGGCTTCAGATACTTTAACTAAAGGGGCTTGTAAAAAATTTGTAATTCTTCTTCCTAAATCATTTGATTTTTCATAAGATTTCATATCTGTTTCTGTTTGAGATTTTTGTGAATCAGGCACATCTCCTTTATCACCAAATGATACTTTATTATTTTGTCTTTGTGTTTCTGTTTTTAAAGGGATTCGGGATAAAGGATTAGGCGGAGGAGCCGGATTTTCAAGATTATCGGCGTCGCCTTTTCCTGCTGGAGCAATTTCACCATAGAAATGTTTATCACCACGGAGTAATTTGATAGGAGGCATAGTTATTATATTATAGAAAATATAAAAAAAAATAATATATTTTATATTAATATATAATGGGGGATGAAATACCAGAAGAGAATTTAGATAAATTAAATTTTCCAAAAGACCTACAATCAGGTAATATAGATAATGGTCATATAAGCGACCTACCAGCAAAATTATCAGGTGAACAATCAACTTTATTAGAAAATCATTTAAATAATTTTTATACACAAAATTTAGGCATTGGCGGTAAAACAAATATGCTGAATTCATTTATAACAGACTTACAAGAAATGGGTTATACTGAACAAAGAGCAACTGATATAGCCGATAGTGCTGTAGCAGAAAATTTATATAGACATCAGCACGATGGGGAACCAAGCGGTTTGTCTATGAATCAATTAGATTTCTTATATGCTGTAGGTGGTATTAATCAACATATTTATAGTATGAGAGATGGACGACAATATATAAATAATGATAGGCAAAGAGGTGTAGATGATGCTCCTACAAGACAATATCTACCAGCACCAATACCATTTAATCCTCTCACGATTTCACAACAAGCAGAAGTATCCCAAATTGAAGAAATTCAATCTGATATAATCATCGAACCGACTGATTTAGATAATCTAGAAGAAGGTTTCACACATGACCAAAATAACCAAATATCACAAATAACTCAGCATTATTTAAATTCAGATCATTCAAGAGCTGAACAATTACAATTCAGAAGCAATATCCAACAAATTCAAGGATTAAATCAAGTTAATAATATTCCTGATTATTTATTAGGATATTTTAATGATGTGGAGAATGAAATAGAATATAGAGATAATAATAATGGATTACCCCAACTGATTTCACAAAATCAATATGATTATTTAAGAGCAAATCAAAGAGATTCTCATTATACAGGTCAGCCGATATACGCTGTAGGAGGCACAGCAAATATATATTATTATACACCTGACGGAGAACGCAAAATCGTACCGATAGTAAATGATGAATTACAAAAAATTATCCCTGATATAAATATTGATACTTTCCAATTACCATCATCATTAACAAGCTATAGTAATCTTGTTGAAGATATTCCTGCTGGTGGCTTAGTTAGAAGTGATACACGATTAATATTATCACCTGAACAAGAAGAATTAATTAAACAAAATGCGGTAGATACTATTAATGATGACATGACCTATGAAACATTTATACAATTATTAGATACATTTCCTTTATCAAATGAACAATTTTATGATTTATCAAAAATGGTTGCCGATAACTCTATAAATCCACCATCTCATCAAGAATTAATACAAACACAAAAATATTTAGATTATCCTATATTTTATGTTAGTGGGAGCAAACCGGTTAGTGGAGATAGAGTTTTCACTATGTTAGATGAAAATGGTTATAGAACCTATATGAGCAGATTTAATTTAGATGATGTTGTATTAGATAATAATATTGAAGTCCAAAAAGATAATTTTGTTATCACACACGCTCAAATGCTTCATCAAAAAGAAGAGAAAAAAGTATTATTACCAAAACCATTATTACCAGTTATCCCTGTGCCTACTAAAACAGATGACCCCATGCCTCAGAATGTGTCTCGTCCTCAACAAATCACACCATTCCGGCCGACCACGGGACCGACAGAAGAACAGGCAATAATACTACCAACAGAAACATCTTCAGAAGGAACAACACAAGAGATAGAAAATTATGAGATATACTGGGAGAATAATCAGGGATTATATGTGGCTTTTAGAGATGATTTTAAAGATATTTTGCCCATATTCACAGGTATATCAGGAGGATTTTTCGCATTACAATTTCAAAGAATAAGAAGAAATAATGCTGTGAATGAATTATTAATAGATGAAAGAAATTTATTAAATGAATTACAAGGCAGAATCGATATAAGATTAAATAGAATTAATGAATTAAATATTGAATTAGATGCCTTAGCAGGATTTCAAGGATTAGAGCAACAAGCAAGAAGAGAAATAGTAAGGAGATACGCAGATGTAGCGGATATACAAAGATTTAGTCCAAATATACCTGTGCAAGAATATATACAACAAACAGAACAATTGAGAGATAATCTTGAAAGAATTAGAAATGATATAACAGAAACACGAGAATTATTAAATTTTTTCAATCGTGTTAATACTTATGATGGAGAGGTTAGAGATAAAATAAATATTCGTATTAATGAAATAATAAATAGAGATTATTCAATTTTATATGATATTTATAATTATTCACCACAAATATTAGTAGGTTTTTCTGTAGGACATACCATAGGATATATATTACAAGGTTATATGTTTCCTACTTATGCTGAAGGTATGGATAATAAATATATAGTTTTTGAAGATGATGAGTTAAAAGTCCTTCCAGCCGAAGATAAGAATGATGTACTGATACCTCCAAATGATATCACAAATCCTTCAGAAAAAATAAATAAAAAAAAGATAATAAGTGATCCAGAATATGAAGATATATCACAAAAATCAAGAATGTATAATTATAAAGAGCCAAATTTTATTCCTTATAAAGTAAATAAAAATGGTAAGACATTAACCTACAAAGAGATACAAGAATATAAATCATTATTAGATAAAGATGAATTAAAAAGATTAGCACACAAGATGCTCATATTTGATGAAAATAATAATATATCTGAAATAAAATCTGATAAATGTAATCAAATACAATTTGAAAATCCTGAAAATATTAATATAAGAAAAATTAGAAAATAAATATATATTATATAATATAAAATGGTTTTATTGAGCTTTAGCGTAGAAGGTAGCGATTCGATAGGAGCCTATACATTCACAATCGGACAAGAATATAAATTTAAAAGTATTAAATTAATATCTATAAACTGGATATGTCATAGTGATGCTTTAAATGACCAAATTGATGATGCGGATGCCGATATGGAGGGACCCACACGAGTCCATCCGGCTGAATTAGGATTACATTTTGATTTCTTAGATACTAAAGATTGTGTAAATTATTCAAGTAAAGCCGATTCAACTGAGACAATAACAACAGGATTATTTCCCTTCGGCTCAGCCCAATATTCTCTTCCTGCCTTAACTGGTGATGAGACTACACAGCACGGAGAAGTCCAAAGAAATTTCCAAGATACTTATTTAATGAAAGATAGACCCACGACATGGGCATTAAATAAAGATATTTCTATATCTTTATATTTCAGAAGTGTTGAAACAGATTCGGCTATAGGAGAATGGGTGGTGACAGATGCGGCGAGTTTTGATGACGGTAGTAAATATACTGTTGTATTATCATTAGAATAATTAATATTCTATGAGTGGCTCGTAATGATATTTTCATTCATTTATATAGAAATTGTATTATTTTTTCTTTTATTGTAGGACTTTCACAGGATTTTAATAAATTTATTATTTTTTCTAAAAGATGTGATTGTCCGTATATAAATTCACAATGGCTCACAGCGTATTGTAGGGCAGTTATACATAATGGGATACAAGGTGTAGTGATAGAAGTGCCTAGTAAATTAATCTGACAATTCGTGGTTATGTTTTCTACATTATTATATATATCGCAATATTCAGTCATTTTTATATAATATTATAACAACATTATATATATATGGATAATATATACGCAATCTTGATAAGAATATTAATAATAATATATATTATGAATAGACAAATAGAGAAATTAAAAAAAATACCTGATTTTGATAATATCAATATAATTAGAGAATAATATGATATTGAGTTATACTTCAATATCAATTATTAAGAGCTAATTCTAATTCCAATACACGCCTAAATAATATTAATTCATAATCTACTCGACCATTATCTCTAATAGAAGGAGAATTATTTAATATTTTCTTTTTCATATCACTTTTATGTTTATATATATTACTTGATGATATTTTATCACTAGTATATTTTCTAAATAAATCGTTAAAGGTTATTGAGAATTGTGAATCACGCATATCTTTATAATATTCATTATATTTAGTGAAGTAATTTTTAAATATGTTTTCATAATAATTATTTAATTTTTGTTTATTATATATATCATTATATTCATCATCACAAGTTATAAATTCTATTTCATCTTGTTTTGAATTAATGATATTAATGAATAGAAACATTTTATATTTTTCTATGTCAAAAATCTTATCATCTAAAATAAATGAAGATACTAAATCATCATATATGGGTATATTCCGTGAATATATGCTATCGTTAAATCCATCAATAGATTTAATATTTAATAAATTCTTTAATTTTGCTTTATTTAATAAATCCACATAATTATTTTTATTATTTGATTTTTTCCAAGGCGACATTCCTTTATAGCCAAAGTCTAGGTCAAAATAGTCAAAATCTTCTTTAATATTATTCATATTGTTTATTATATTAATATATATTATTTTCTTTTTAAGTAGTATTACTCACAAGTAATATAACTCACAAGTAATATATAAATACCCAAAAAAAAAAGTTCAGATAGAAAATCCAAAACCAAAACGGATTTATCTTTTCATAGAGGGGGTCTAAATATTACTCACCAGTTATAATTATAAATCATTACAATTACTTAAATATCCATCATTACCGATTATTGAATTATATTCACAATTATGTAAAACCAAACTGGGCTGTATATAATATTTATCTATATTCATCTTACTATAACAAGCATCTATACAATGAGAATAATATTTTTCATTACTTCTTTTTATATTATTCAGTATTTTCTGTGCTACTTCAGGATTTTTAATATAATATCCCTGTGTTCCCAATATACGAAAATAATCTTTAACTTTATGAATTCCTTTAGTTCTATCTTCAGGATTTATTTTAACATATTTATCTTTAATAAGCCTACCCCAAAATAATCCTCCAAGATATAGAATATCTTCAGGCAAATCTTCTATTTTTGATAATGTATTAATAATTTGTTTTTTATTATAAATTGTATCATCTTCCAAAATAATTGTATTATGTAAATCTTCCCATATTATTTTTCTTAATAATGATATATGATTTTGAAATAAGGCAATAGTAGCATTTTTTCTATGTTCTTTTATATTATAAGGGATATTATAATCTTTATAATATTCAGATATATCATCATCAAACCATAATCCATTAAATATAATGCTATCTTTATGATTTATATTATTATATCTTTGTGATTTAGGATTAGAAATTACAAAAAAATTCCAGTTTTTATTCATATATATAATATAAATTATAATATATATATGATTAAATCGTGGTATATTTTGAATTATAAATCAAAAATCAAATTTATTTATTTTGAATAATCTTCAAGATATTCAAATACAAATGATATATATTGTCCTCCTGAATTTAGAGGACCTCTAAACTGGTCTTGAGTGACTGGGACTATAAGATGGCTTTCTATAGCATTATAAGTGGCTAAAGATATATTTTCATCATCAGGGTCTTTAGATGATAATTGATATAATGAAACTTCAAAAGGTTCATTAATCCATAATTTATCGGTTCCATCGTGTAAGACTTTATACATGTCTCTATATGTATTTTTATTATCTTCTTTTATAGTTTCCCCGATACAAATCATTTGAGGATGTTCACGGATTTCTCCATTATCGACAGATTCATAATATACACAATTATTTGAATTTAAAAAGGATATTTTAGCAAATAAAATAGTATTCGCCATCGATGAAGCTCCATCTTCAGCGTGGATATTTGTGTAGGACAAATTATGATACACATGCAAACATTTCAAATATTTCATTTTATATGGTTTTTCCAGTCTTATGGTCTTCTTAGCGATTAAGTGTCCATTAGTGGCTTGTTTTCCTCCGTCAATATCCTGAGATCTCATAGTAAAGGCTAAAATCGGCATTTTATATAATATAATATATTTTTTTTATTATTTTTTGTTATTAAATTTAAAATAAAAATATATACATATATTAAAATGAGTGGCGAAGACAATGAAATAATTGAATATGAAGATTTAATTGATGGTCAAAAAAATGATATCAAGTTAAATATAAAATCTGCTTTAGATGATATGAATATTAATATTAATGAAAAAAAAGAAGAAAATAATCTTAATTTAGAAATTATAGATAATGAAACTCCTCAAGAATTTAAAAAAAGATTAAATAAAAAAATAAGTGAATTTTCTAAAGAAGAAAAAGCATATTATAATACTTTATCACAAAGGACTAAACGTGATAAAGATAAAAAAATAGAAGTCAAAAAAGAAGAAGAAAATATTATCATTAATAATAATGCCCAACAAAATACTCTTTATAATCAATTATTTGTATTAAAACAAAAATTTCCTGATAATACAAAAGAGATTCATATTGATAAAGATATGTCAATTCATGTATTACAAGAAAAAAAAGATTTAATATTACAAATAATTACACAAAAAAATAGTCATAATGTAATCTTTGAAACTTTATTGTTGCTTGTTCGGACTGGTGAAAGGTCATTAAATTATTTTGAAGTTGAGGCACTAGACGGATATGCTGAAAATGTAGATAAATCTAAAGAGGATATTATTCCTATATTAAAAGAAATGATTGATTTAGGCGAAATTGATATTTCAGCACTGACACCACAGCTAAGATTAATGATTGTTATGTCTTCTGTAGCTGTGAAGACAATTGAAGAAAATAATGATAAAAAAAAAAATGCTATTTTATCGCAAGAATTAGGACATGGTGGAGATGGGGTAGGCGGAAACAAGATATCCCTTTCCAGTTAATAAGATATTTATATTGTAGATGTTTTGAAAAAAAGAATATTATATCATATTGTAAATTTAGTTAAATGTGATGTGAAAGATGTACTGATTATTTATCTTTTTTATGAATTCTATTATTAATGATAAATTCTATCATTTTTATTTGATATTGATAGGATGACCTCTGCTGATTAGTATCCATAACATCTTCACCATTTAAAATCCTCTTATATATTTTTTTTAATGAGGATTTATGTTTAGCCTCTCTATCATATTTTTTATTATGTTCAATCTCTTCAGGAGAATAAATTTTATTTTTATTTATAATTCTTTTAGTCGAGCCGAATATATCTGAATATGTATTTTCAAAACTATTCATTTTATCAGTTATGATGTTTGCCTCTTCTTTTCTATATTTATTTATAAAATAGGGTTTAAATATTTTATCATAATAATCTTTATACTTTTCAATGTGATTATCTCCAAATTCTATATTTATATTATTTGAGTTATTTAATAAATTTATAAATAAAAACATCTCATATTTATCTATATCTACTATTTTCATTAAATCTATATCCATAAATTCTATTAAAATACCTTGAATAGCAGGATATTTGTTATTATAATTACTATTTTCATAGTCATCAAATGATTTCATTTTAAATAATGATTTTAAATCATCAATTTCATTAAATTTTTTTATTTGTAATTTTAAAGTTCTTTTAAATATCTTAATATCATATTTAATATCAAAATGTTTATAATCATCTATGATTGTCTTTATTTGCATTACTTCACTCATATATTATAATAATCTTAATTGATATCTTTTTAAGTAATTTTGAATTATAACTCAATATAAAAATCAAATTTATTTATTATTAACTATAACCCATTCTCGTGGTTCTATTTTATTTATTATATTTATGATATCTTGTTGTTGAAATTTAATATTTCTCAATTCACATAATATTTTCATTAATGTATTATTTAATATCTGTATATGAAATTGATATACAGGGGGGCTGGGTGTTTTATCCATATTTATAAATTTTTTATTTTATTTAACTTTCTTTTCAACGTCTTTGATAGTCCATTTCTTTCCTGTATCTAATGAATATGTAGGAGACCCTTGACCTCCAGATTTTTGTTTTGTTCCGGACATAGTTGAAGTATATACTGGACTTTTTCTAATATTAAATTTTAAGAAATCTATAGATACTTTTTCTTTTTTAAATAAACTTAATAAACCTTTTCTTGATAAATTACTTATACCTTTTATTTTCACTTCATTAACTTTCGCCCAGTTTTTAGCACCTTTTCTTAATGCTTCATCTGTATAATCTTCAATGGATTTTTCAGGTGCTTTCTTAGGAGAGGATGCTTTTTTAGCTTCACAAGGAGAGCATTCTGTCCCCCAATATTTTCCCACACGATTTAATTTTCTATTCTGTGCGTTATCTTTATATTTAGGCATTTATAGTATTTATATAGTATTTATATAAAAAATAAATTATAACTAAAATCAAATTTAATTGAATTATAACTCAATATTTAAAAGAAATAAAAAAAAATAAAAAGAAAATGAAAAAAAAAAAAAAAAAAAAAAAAAAAAAAAAAAAAAAAAACCCTAAAAA
>VMHT01150540.1_pt1 | contig 13739 bp, 9 predicted proteins | sample 4693611 | NCBI WGS metagenome assembly VMHT01 (sample SAMN12280063, study PRJNA550983) | marine metagenome | isolation source: seawater sampled from same location over 5 years 0.02-0.2 micron viral filtrate | place: USA: collected off the coast of southern California halfway between the port... ... | reverse complement strand
GTGTGGATGTTGCCAGCGGAAGTGTCGCAGACATGCCAGCTTTCGGAAAAGTTACGACCCAAGCGGGAGGCCATGCTGGGAATCTTGCAGGTACAATCGATTCACAATCTTTGATTGGTATAACTGCTGGAGGCAGTGGTACTACGGCCATTGGACAATTTGTCAGTACTATTACCGTAGATTGAAGTCATGAAGCGGTTTTTACTGCTGTTTTTGTTATATCCATCTCCTTTATTTGCTGTTCCCGTCACGCCAAATTTTCAAAGTGGAAGTATGACTTCTCATACGGAAACAATAAGTAAAGTAGCAGAAACAATTAACGTGATTGAATATCAAACTGGTTGGCAAATGACAGTTACAGGTAATAATATAAATACAGATGCTCCTAGTCTTTTGCCTCCCGCAAGCTCTAGTACTCAAAATCTTAATAACGTAACTACAACTTGGACTGGATTAGATGCTAATAGTATGCCTAATTTCACAGTAGTAGATCCAACACAAGCATGGCAATTTACTTCTACTCTTTCCCAACCAGGGATGAAATCTCAGACAATAATAACTCGTACTACCGACATAACGTCAGTGACAAACACCGTTTCAACCTTCAGTCAATAAAATATTTTTTATTAGTTTTAATTAATTTTTTTCTATTAATTCCACAAAGCACTCGTGCAGAAAGTGTTGGTGGAGTTAGTGCTTCTGCTGCTCCTGTTGCTAATTCATCTGGATCAGTAACAAATCAAGCTATTCAAGTTTTGCAAGGTCCATATATAACTAATACTTATGGAAGTGGTGTTTCATGTCAGGGTCCTACACTAAATATTACGCCATTCGTAACGGGAAGTAATTCTTGGAAAGATCCTTATGAAAGTTCATATGATTCTCCTGTTTATGACATGACAACAGATGATGATGGAAATTTAAATAATCCAGGTTCAATTTTATATCATGTTCCTAATAGAACAGGACAAAAAGCAAATAATAATATCTCATTAGGTTTAAGTGCAACTATATCTGTTCCATTAGATAAACGTCATCATGAAGGTTGCTTAAGAGCTGCATCTACACAAACAAAATTAACGCAACAAATATTAGCTAATAAACGATTAGACTTTGAATTTGCAAGACTTAAACATTGTGCTGAGCAAAAAAGGCTTGGAGTATCCTTCCATCCTTCCAGCTCTTCTTTCAAGATTTGTCAAGATATTGTTGTTACTAACCCCCATGGAGTTATACCACAACATCAACACTCTATTTCTTCGCCTTCTTCTTTTTCTTCAGAGGAGGTAAATCTTTCTTCTGACGATACTGATTTGCAACAATCTCAGAACGACTTATCTTCTCTGGATTCTTACCAAGCAGTTTCTGAAGCTTCTTCATTGCAGTCTTTATCAGAGGCTTTATCGCCTTCAGAATCACGTCAGCCAGGGGCTTTGCTAGGACTGCCGATGTCGTTGCCACGAGAGCAATAGATGCTGTTGCTGTAACTGCTCCAGCAGTAGGTAATGCATCTATAACTTGTTCAACAATAGGAATTTCATTGTAAAGAGTTATACAACGACCATTTTTTAATTCATAACCACTTATTTCTTTATTACCTTCAACTTTAGAACCGACTATAGGAGCGTCATTTGGGGGACAAATTATTTTAGCCGTATTTACTGGAGGTAAATTTTTAATATTATTTTCAAATGGTTCATTTTTATCTAAAGGAACAAAAGGTATTTCAGCAGGTCTAGTTTCTAAAAAATCTCTAGCTGTATAATTCATTGGATCATAACTAGGCATCGTTGCATCACATAAAACACGATTGCCTCTTTCGTCTTCATTAACTAATTCATTAGATTCTTTATTTGAAATATTATATTTAACACAACCAGGTAATTCGATAATAGGAGAACCTATTTGTAAAGTTACAGGTGGTGCTTGTGGAAGACTATTATTAGTATTAATTTTTTGAATATTATAATTAAAAATTTTTTCTTTATTAATATTTATATTTTCAATATTATTAACATCAATTTCATTAATTAAAGACATTAAAAATTAGGTATTCCAAAACCTGCACCAGGAACAACAGGACCTGTTTCTGTAGGTAAAGCAGGAGTTGAAGGAAGCATATCTTTAATTGCATTACCAGCAAGAGAACTTACTTCTTTCATTATTTTTTCTTTAGCAGATTCAATTATTGAATCCTTATTCGCATATATAAGAATACCAGTCCCAACAACGGAAGTAGATACAACAAAAGACGCAATAGAAAGTACATTAATTATTTTTTGCATAATTAAAAAGTTATATACTCTATTATCTTAACTAATAATAATTTTTATGCTTTCTTTAATTGTTTAACTTCTTCTGATAATTCTTGAATTGCTTTTACAAGGATTGGCACAAGCTTGCCATAAGAAACTTCAAGTCTATCTGGATTTTCATCCATAACAAGACCTAAATAATCAGCATCATTATCCTTTTGTACTTGTTGAAAATCTTGCGCTATAAAACCTGCTTCATAGGAACCGTCTTTCCCATTACCATCTCTTGTTTCCCATTTGAATTTAACAGGAGAAAGAGAATCAATAAAATCTAATCCTAAATTTAAAGTATTGATATCTGTTTTATCACGTCTATCAGATAGTGAACTAATAGTTTGTACATTACAACGTAAAGTTGCTATTGAGTTATTACCTAAGGTTATTTCATTAGAAACTGTGACTGCACTTGGAGTTGCATAATTACCAAGACAAGTATTATTTTGTCCTGTTGTTAGAGTTTGTCCTGCATAATTACCAAGACAAGTATTTTCTGAACCCGTTGTTAACAAATCTCCTGCATATAAACCAATACTTACATTGCGATTTCCTGTCGTCCCACAACCTGCATTTTGACCTATTGCTACACCACCTGTATTTGTTGTAGCTGAATTTCCTGCAAAAACACCAATATAAACACTTTCTACTGCAGTTGTTGCGGCTGCTCCTGCTAACTGTCCTATAGCAATATTTGCATAGCCACCTGTGATTGCATAATCTTTATGATTTTGGCTTCCAATGAATATTCCATTATCTCCTGAATAAGTAGCTGTACCATTTAAAGCTCCACATGCTATAAAATTATAATCTCCAGCAACAAGATTATTACCTGTCCAATTCGATACAGCTACACCTCCCAAAATTACATTGTTTGTACCTGTCGTAATTGAATCTCCTGATCTATGTCCTATTGCTACATTTCCATCACTTTCACAATTAAGTAAACTCTTATAACCAATAGCTATATTAGTATTTCCCGCTGAAGGATCAGATAAACTGTGAGTACCAATAGCAATGTTATAACTAGATGTTGTAGCTTGATCTAAAGCTGTCGCACCAAAAGCTATATTACTTATACCAGTAGTGATACTTCTTCCTGCATATCTACCAAAAAACGAATTGCTATCTCCTGTAGTAATATCTTCACCAGCCATATTACCAAAAAGAGTAAGACTATCAGCTGTTGTTGCTCTTTTTCCAGCGGAATAACCAACAGCAGTACATTCAGAAGCATCAGTCAAAGCTTGTAAAGCTTCATGACCAATAGCTACATTAGACCAAACTCCAATATAATTAGTTAATGTTTCTGTTCCTATAGCGATAGTTCCAAAGGTATTATCATTGCTATAAAAAGCTTTATAACCAATAGCTATATTATTATCTCTATTTGTTTGAGTATATCCTGCTTGAACACCAATTAATATATTTTTATTTCCACTAATATTATTTCTTCCTGCTTGATAACCTAAACCAACATTATTATCTCCAGTAGTTAAATCTTCATAAGAATAACTACCAACTACTACATTAGTTTCACATGTTGTTCCTGAATTAGCAACAGCATGACCTATTAAAACATTTGTTCCTGCTGTAGTAGTACCACCAGGATCTCTAAAAATAGAATTTCCTATTAAAATATTAGTACTCATGTTGACACCATTCCATCCCGTTTCAAAACCTATTGCAATATTAGAAGTAGAATTATTTGCAAGTCGAGTTAAAGCACCTTCACCAATACCTATATTAAATGTTCCTGAACTTGTTAAAATTCCACCAGACATTGCATTCAAACCAATAGCTATATTTCGTTGTCCTCCAGAAGAATACTTCAAAGTTCTATGTCCTATTGCTACATTTCCATATCCAGTAGTTTGTGAATATAAACTTTCATAACCTATAGCAACAGATTGAGTAGCCGTAGTAGCTGAACTCATAGAGTTATAACCAATAGCTACATTTTGTTCACCAGTTGTAAGAGAATCTAAAACTAAAGAACCAAAACCAGTATTATAATCACCACTTGTTATAGATGTACCCGCATCTTTTCCAAATAATGTATTATCTATCGCATCAGTACCAGTAAAACTAGCTCCTGCACCACTTCCACCTAATGTATTATTTTGAGCATCAGATGAAGCTGAAGTAAGAATAGCCCATCCTGCATCTCCATTATTGTCAACTGTTAAAACGTAGTTAGGAGTTGCAGTTGAATCTTTAATATTAAAATTAAGACCTGGAATTCTGAATTTTGTAATAGAAGAATTACCTAAAGTTATTTCATTAGAAACTGTTGCTGCACTGGCATCTGAATTATTACCAATACAAATATTATTACTACCTGTTGTTATTGAATCACCAGCTAAATAACCTAATGCTGTATTTAAACCTGCAGTTGTATTAGCATTTAAAGCTTTCATACCAACTGCTGTATTTCCAGAACCTGTAGTTGTATAACGTAATGCTTCTTTACCAACAGCAACATGAGAATCTCCTGTTGTGTTCGTCTGTAATGATTCAACTCCTATAGCCACATTATGACTAGCTGTTGTATTTGCTCCTAAAGCATCTTTTCCTATAGCAACAAGTTCATATCCAGTACTATTTGCATCTAAAGTTAGTTCACCTATAGCAGTATTAGAATGTCCAGTTGTATTAGTAGTTAAAGCTCGTGAACCAATAGCTTGGTTAAAGCTACCTGAAGTATTAGCATATAATGTTTTATAACCTATGCCATGATTACTATCACCTGTATTAGTAGAATATACAGCTTCTTGTCCAATAGCTATATTATTATTACCAGAAGTATTATTTGCTAAAGCCTCATATCCAATAGCAACATGACCATCTCCACTGGTGTTTGCACTTAAGGCATACGAACCAACTGCGACATTTTTTGCTCCACCAGTGTCAGCATCTAACGCTTCAAATCCAATAGCAGTATTATCATCTCCAAAATTGACTAATTTACCAGCATCTTTCCCGAAGAACGTATTACGATAAGTATCTGCATCAAGAGCAGCTCCAGCATTAGTACCTGCTACTGTATTCTCTCTAGCATCACTAATTATATTTGCAGTTGCTTCACTCCAAGATAGTACACCATTTGCATTACTAACTAATGCATAACCAGAAGTAGCAGCATCTGCAGAAGGTAATGTCCAAACAATATTATTACTAACAGTACTAGGTGATTGAAAACCTACATAATGAGATCCATCTCCATCTTTTAATCTAATATCAGCTGGAAATGCAAAATCACCACTATTAGCAATAGCAGAAGGTTTTACAGTTCCATCACTAGGACTTCCTATTGCATAAGCATCTCCTAAAGAAACAGCAAAAAAAGCAGTCCCATTCGCTGGAGCACTTGAAAAAGTAATACTAGAACCTGAAACGTTGTAATCAGTTTCAGGTTTCTTAATAACATTTCCTAAAGAAACAAGTAAATTCCTTGCACTTCCTGGTGAAAAAGCTGTTGTGTTATCTGTTAAAGCAAAGGTAGTAGTACTACCGTTAAAACCACTGGAAATATCGTCGCAAAGACTATATTTTCCTACTATAGGAGACTGTCCTAAATATGCCATTTAGCCTACAAAACTTATTATTCTATCTTAATTTTAGTATTACTTGACTTCGGAATTAATTAGCCTTCTTTCACTTCTGTATTTATATCTCTAATCTGCTGTAATTCAGTAATTGCTCTATTTAACCCAATAGCTTGTTGTTCACAGACAATAGCTTTTTGTCTCAATTCATTTTGTTTTTCATTTAATGCATTACTTTCTTCTACTATTTTTTTATATTCTGTTTGTACAGTTTCTAATTCTTCTCCTAAACTTGCTAGTTTTGCATTGCAAAGATCTTCGTGTGACATTGTTTTTGTATAACTTTACTAAGTATAGTCTTTAATACTTAGATTTACCAAGAGTAACAGCTGCATCTTGAGCAGTAAAGTCTTCACTAGTCCAAATGCTAGTGGTACCGTCTTCTTTTTTGTATGCTTTTATAATTTCAAGATGATCTACATTTCTTTTTAATGTATCTTTGTCTTCATCTGTAATCGTAGATTGACCAGCAACACTATTTATAAGAGTAACACTATCACCAGCAGCAGAGAAAATCTTTGCTACTTCGTCTGCAGTTCTTTCAGCCATGACAAAATTAATATTTATATATAAATTTTAGCACTACTTTTATGAAGTTTTCCATGTTCCATTTACATTTACAGGTACATTAGATGCTGCTTTCCATGTTCCATTTACATTTATATGTACTGTAGCTTGTTTCCATGTACCGCTTACATTGATCCAAACTGTAGTTGTACTTCCACCTCCTCCACCTGAGTTTGAATTAATAGCAAGAGGAAGACTCCAATCAACTATATCTAAACTTTTACTATCAACTGTTGATGTAGCATCAATATTTGCAAGAGGAAGACTCCAATCAACTATATCTAAACCTAAAATTTCAGTACTTGTAGGTAATGCCATTAACTTAAATTTGCCTCCTCATCAAGTTTTCTTTGTTTTTCATTTTCTTCTATTTCTTTTTCATTATCTAAAAGTTTATCTATAAGAGGTTTAATATCTTCTAACGTTTTTTCTTCTGAAGAGGTATATCTAATCCATCTTTCATCATTTATTTTAACCATATAAAGAAAATCTCCTGTAACTGATTTATCTGTTGCAGTAATTGAATAAGTCATAATTTTAAGCTTGTGTAATAGTCATATCATCAAAATAGACATGACTGGCACCACCACCATAAGCATCTAAACTAACATCTAAATAACCATCAGCAGTTGGTGTAAAAGAAGATGTTAATTGTTCCCATGCTCCATGAGAACTTGAAACTGCACTTTGTTCAGTTAAACCCATTGTAGGATTTGTATCAAGAATTAATTTTCCTTTACCTGCACTTGTACCAGGATAAACCCAAACTCCAATTGTTACTTGGCTTCCAGATTTAACTGCAAATTTTCCAAACTTTGTTTTCATGCTTCCTACTAAAGCATTTCCACCACTTCCTGACATATAAAAATCCCATGAAAAACCAGAGGCAGTATGTCTTGTTGTTGTATTGTTACTAATTGTTCCATATTTATATATTGTTTCATGTGCTCCACTTACATTATTTGCATTTCTTCTATACCATTGTCCTGAACTTAAATTCATAGGAGTACTTGCATAAGTTCCTGTGACTTGATCATTTTGTGTGTAAAATTCTGCACCCTCATTTTTAAGTTGTCTATTAGGTAATGAAAGTGCATTTATTTTTGCTGGTCCATTATAAAGTAAAGTACATGTAGCACTAATTCCACCATAATAATTTTCTGGTTTTGTAGGTGCAGCTGCATCTTGTGTATATGTCAAACTATTAATTGTTATTAATCCTGGTTCACGTTTATAAAGAATAGCATTAGCATTATTATGTAAAATAGCAGTATTAATTGTTACTGGTGTTTTTTGATAACTATAAATTGCTAATTCATAAGATGAACATTCATAATGATCAATATATAAAGCAGTAGAATCTACAGTCATATTTGAATCAAAATTAAGTCCTCTTGATTGTGTGTAACCACAACCTCTGACTACTATTTTTCCAAAATATCCGTTTTCTGTTTTTTGTGTAAAAGTTATTCCATTATAAGAAGATGGTTGTGTTACATACACTTGATAATCATTTTTACCTGCTTCATTTGCAACACTAGGACTTGATACAGCTTCATTTTTATAAAAACTACATTGATAAAAATAAACAGGAGTTTGAGCAAGATATGCAATACATTTTCTTAAAGAAGAATAGTATGGATAAAATACTGATCCATCCATTCTACTTCCCGACATATACACATGATCTAATGATAAATAAGTACAATGAGACCATTTCCATTCGTATGATCGAACAATGCCAAGTTTTTCGAAATTACACCAATTACAGCTACTATGCTGGAAGGTAGTTCTTCTTGTTACTAAATCTAAAAAAGTCGCATTTAAACTTTGCGAACTCATATCTGTAGTATTCCATCCTCCAGAAAATGTAATTTGATCATTAACAGCATATGACCCTGATTTACTAGTAATATCAGACCAAGTAGTGGTAGATGTATTACTATTATTTAATTCTTTAGGAATAATACAGTCTCTTTTATAAATATTTGTTCCATCAAAATCATTAGAAAAACCTACATTAAAACCTGGAGAATAATAACCCCAATCACTTGCACTTGGTTGTTGTCTACCTTCTAAAATAATTCTTTTTTCATTAATGGATTGAATTCCAAACCATGTTGGATCAGCAGTCGTATTTAATCCAATAACTGAACTATGTGTTAATGAATCTGCTGAAGAAGAAGCTTTACAAGCAATAATATTAGACAACCAAAATTTTTGTTCTCCTTGATCTGTATCTACATATAAAGCAATTGATTGAATAGAACTATTTAAATTAGTACCTAAATCTACTGTAATTGGCGACCAAGCTTGATAATTATGTTCACTAATATCAAGTGCAATTGTATGAACAGAAGTTGCACCTGCATTATCAGTACATAAACGTAAAGAACAATTATTTCCCCAATATTGACTACTAAGGTTACAACAAACCATTAAAGAAATTTGTTGATAACTAGAAAGATCTAATGTTCCTGTAGCCCAATATGCAGCCTTACCTGTTCCAAAACCTGCAGCAATATGAACTTCATCACTATAATAATGTTCATTATATGCTGCATTAGAATTATTCCATGCAAAATTAGAAGATGTTATTAACTGTGTTGTTACATCTGTTGATGCTGTCCATGCCGTTGTCCTATCTCCACTAGATGCTACATTTTTTGTAACTGCTGTATCTAATAAAAGTCTACGACCATTAGCAGGTGTTATTTTTCCACCACTACCTGTTGTTGCACTCTGAGCTGTATATCCATTTAATTTTATATTATTATCATCAACTCTTGTTACTTCCCAAGTACCATTAATATATTGATTATCATTATTTTCAACAATTTGAATAGTATCTCCTGTAAATGCTTTTTTACCAAAACCACTAATATTAAGGTTAGTCTCACCTTCTGTTGTGCTATACGTAATCGTACTTATACCTGTTCCTTGATACATCCACCAACCCCATCCTCTTCTTGCTTTTCCAGTACCAACTAAAGTTGGATCAGGAGAACCCATTATTCTTACAGTATCACCTGCAGAAACATTTAAACCGTTTACTTTACTTCTTCGATTAGCAAAACTTGTTCCATCTCCAGATGAATCACCATTTTTATAATCAACGTAATGTATCGCCATTTATTTTAATTTTATTTATATTAATTATAGTCTAAGAATAAACTACCCATAAATCTCCATCTGCCCCGCCAGAAGGTGAGTTTGTAGAAGCTGTTATTTTACGGACACCTGCTGTACCAGAAGCAGTAGAAGCTACTCCAGAGAATTGACCGCTATCATTTATTTCAAAACTATTTAGACCAGGTACTCTTAATTTTGTAATAGCTGTATCACCTAAAGTTATTTCATTAGAAACTGTTGCGGAACTAGCAGCTGCTTCATAACCAATAATTAGATTATTAGATCCTGTAGTTAAATCATTAGTACCTGAATTTGCAGAATGATAGCCAATTACAGTATTAGAATTTCCTGAAGTTAAATCATCAGCTGCTTCATAACCAATAGCAACATTATTATTTCCTGTTGCATTATGTAAAGAATACATACCTACACCAGTGTTATAACTTCCAGTAGCAAGCCATTTACCAGAGTTATAACCAATACAAGTATTATCTGAACCAGTACTGAGATTACCCCCCGCTGCATATCCCATGCAAGTGTTATAGCTTCCAGTGGTAAGGGAATGCATAACCCATCCACCTGCACCAGTGTTATGACCACCTGTTGTGATTTTATAAGCTCCGTTAAAACCTGTTATTACATTCTGTGTTCCAGTTGTATTAGCTTCTAATGCTCTATGACCAGTGGCAACGTTTCCAGTTCCTGATGTAGTAGCTTTTAAAGCTCGATAGCCAACAGCTACGTTGTCGTTAGTCGTATTGTTAAATAAAGCCTCATGTCCAATAGATATGTTATTATTACCAGTTGTGTTTACTCTGTTTGTGTCATTACCAAGTGCAATATTATAAGCACCTGAAGTAATAGCACGTAAACCGTCTCTACCTACTGCTACGTTGTGTGCTCCAGTAACAGCACCCATCATAGATTCATTACCTATAGCTATGTTGTAATTACCAGTTGTTACTCCACCACCTGCGTCCCTACCTAAGAAAGTGCAATCTAATGCTGTTGTTAACGCATCTCCAGCTAAATAACCAATAGCTGTATTATGCTGTCCTACTGTACAAGATTTTAAAGCTTGATAACCTACAGCCGTACTATTTGAAGTAGTATCATAAGCTTTTAAAGATTCATAACCAACAGCTACATTCTTGTCTCCACTACAAGGAGTACTACTATTACCATTCATGGCATAGTATCCTATAGCTACGTTATCATCGCAATCAGAACCGTAATGCAACGCTGAATGTCCTATTGCTACATTTGAATCTCCTGTCTGCCACCTACATGCGTAATATCCTATAGCTACGTTGTAACTATCTGCACCTTGGGCAAATACTTGCGAACCAATAGCAATTGTTTGAGTGTTAGTTGTTCCTGATTTTAAAGCTTCATGTCCTATTGCTATATTGTCAGCTCCAGTAGTATTATTTTGTAAAGCTTTTCTTCCTATACCTACATTATTTGTACCAGTCGTATTCGACTCAAGTGCTGCTTGTCCAAAACCACTGTTATCAACTCCTGTTGTATCTTTACCAGCATTAGAACCAAAGAAGGAATTATTACCAGCTCCTGTGATTGAAGATCCAGCTTGATATCCAAATAATGTTGTATGATCTGCTGTAGTAAAAGCATTTCCCGCGTTATAACCAGCAAAGGTATTAACTCCAGTATTACTAGGACTATTACTAGTTTCTAAATGAACGTATTGTTCACCTGTACCAGGTCCACCACCTGCAGCAGCTTCCCATCCTGCTTCACCATTTGAATCAACTGTTAAAACGTAGTTATCTGTTGCAGTTGTATCTTTAATTACGAAGTTAATTCCAGGGATACGGAATTTAGTTATAGAGTTATTACCTAAAGTTATTTCGTTATCAGCAGTCGCTGAAGAAGCGTCTGAGTCATAACCAATACATATATTATTTCCTCCTGTAGTGATATTGTCACCCGCTGATCTACCTATACCAATATTGTTCCATCCAGTAGTTACACCACTTAACGAGTACCAACCAAAAGCATTATTATGAGATCCTGTTGTGTTGGTGCCTAAACTATTGTAACCAACACAAGTGTTTTTCTCGCCGCTAGTACTGTTATATCCTGCTTTCCAACCAATACCTACATTTTCTTGACCCGTAGATTTATTCAGAGATTGAAAACCAACTGCGGTATTTGAACCTGTACTTGTACCATATGCTAAAGCTTCAACTCCTATAGCAACATTGCTTCCACCCGTATTAAAACTTGAACCAGCAGATTTTCCTAAGAATACATTATTACTACCTGTTGATACAGCATATCCAGCAGATTGTCCTAAGAAGAGATTACCACTACCAGTTGTTACAAAATAACCTGCGTAATGACCAATTGCAAAATTATTTGTTCCAGTTGTAGCAGCAGGTAAACATTCATTACCTATTCCTAAATTAAATTCAGTTGTAACTTCTTTTAAATTCTTATAACCTATAGCTATATTATTACCATTTGTAGTAGCTTTCGTTAAAGACTGAGCACCTATCGCTATATTCTTATCTGCAGTAGTTATATCATTACCAGCTTGATAACACATTGCGATATTATAATCACCTGTTGTAACATCACTTAAAACAAAAGAACCTATTCCAATATTATTACTACCACTGGTTATAGCACCCATATTCCAATAGCCAAGAGCTACATTTTCACTACCTGTAACAGCGGCGGATGCAGTATATCCAGCCATGGCTCCCATTCCAAAAGCTGTATTGTTATCTCCAGTACTTATTGTTGTACCTGCATCCTTTCCAAATAAAGTATTTTTTTCTGCACTCGTTCCAGTAAAGCTGTCACCTGCACCAGTACCACCTACCGTATTGTTTTGAGCATCTGAACTAACACCACTAGAAGCAGCTTCCCATCCAGCGTCACCATTAGCGTCTACGGTTAAGACATAATTATCAGTAGCTGTTGAATCTTTAATTGAGAAGTTTAAACCTGGGACTCTGAACTTGGTGATATTGGTATCGCCTAAAGTTATTTCGTTAGAAACTGTTGCTGAACTTGGAGTAGCGTAATATCCAAGACAAATATTATTACTACCTGTTGTTAAGCCATCACCAGCAGTTTGTCCAATTAATACGTTCTGATCTCCAGTGGTTATTTGATGTCCAGCACTATATCCTGCGGCTGTATTGCTAACACCACCATTTTGAGTCTGTAAAGCGTATGTACCTAATGCAGTGTTATATCCGCTAGTAGTCTCAGCAGTCAAACTTCTATAACCAAGTGACGTATTATATTCTGCTGTGGTTATTGCGTCTCCAGATTCCGTACCTACGGCTGTATTTCTGTTTCCAGTTGTGTTTGAAAGAAGAGCTTTATAACCAACTGCTGTATTGTTATCTTCTGTACATGCTTTAAGAGCTGAATGACCTATAGCTGTATTACTAGAACCAGTACCATTTCTAAAAGCATCAGCACCGAAAGCGGAATTATCCCCTGAAGTTGTTACTGTATTTCCGCATAAACTTCCTACAAAAGTATTTCCATTTCCAGAAGTATTTGCTTTTCCAGCTCCATAACCAACAGCAACATTATCACCATTTGTTGCATTTTTTAAAGCTTCAAATCCAACAGCTACAGCATTGCTGGCAGTTCCATTTTGCAAAGCTTCAGCACCAATAGCTGTACTGTAATTTGCAGTAGTAGCTGTCTTAAAAGCATTAACACCTATCGCTGTATTGCGTTGACCTGTAGTGATGGCATATCCCGCCCATTTCCCCAATACTGAGTTTTGTAAGCCTGTCGTGTTTGCTGCTAAAGATAAGTAACCAACAGCAGTATTATCATTACCTGTCGTAATTGAATCACCAGAATTACCACCTACAACTACGTTAGCTTCTGCTGTAGTAGCGGCTTTAAAAGCATCTCTACCAATAGCTGTATTATGACTTCCAGTAGTTACAGTTTCAGCAACTTTTGCCCCTATAAAGGTGTTATTACCACCAGTCGTAACGCTTTTACCAGCCTCGCATCCAAAGAAAGTATTTTCATCTTCACCACTAGCTAAAGCGTTACCAGCTAAATAACCTGCCGCTGTAGTGCATCCAGTATTAGAAAGAGATCCACTAGCATAAAGATT
>VMHT01117343.1_pt1 | contig 13739 bp, 20 predicted proteins | sample 4693611 | NCBI WGS metagenome assembly VMHT01 (sample SAMN12280063, study PRJNA550983) | marine metagenome | isolation source: seawater sampled from same location over 5 years 0.02-0.2 micron viral filtrate | place: USA: collected off the coast of southern California halfway between the port... ... | reverse complement strand
CTGCATCTATCATTTCTATACTTTTCTTTTTATGCAAATCTGCATAGGGCAGTATCGCCCAATCATCTTCGTAGTAAATTTCTGTTATAACTTCTACTAGAGGATTTAATTCATTTGTTACTCGAATAAGATTATCAAAAAAGGTTTTATTCTTACGAGTAGCTTCATGATTTCCGTCAAATATAATCGTTCTTACTCCTACACTTTTTACAAAATCAAAGTATAGTGTAAGTTCGTCCATTGACGGCATGCGATCAAATAAATCTCCACCTATAATATGTAAATCTATTTGATCTTCTAACTCTTTTAACTGCTCAAAAAAGAGTTCATACCTTGAGCAAGCCCAAGGCATTGGAACATTCTTTTGACCAAGTTTAATATGCCAGTCTGCCGTAAATAGTATCATTACTCAACATCAAACTCTGATGAAATACTTTCATCAACAGAACCGCCCTCTTCGGTAATTCTTTTTAGTAATTCTAGTTGTGCATCTGCTGTAGGTCTTGCAAGGACATCGTCCATTGATTTAAGACCAGCAACAAGAGTCTGTTCACTCTCATTGAGTGCTCTTGGTTTGCATTTTAATACTTGTAACTGATACTCTACATTAAAAACTTGAGGACCTGTTTTCAATCTCTTGAAAATAACGTCCCAGCCTGTTTCAGGATCAGTTGGGTCACCTAAATCTTCAGCGGCAGTCATGATTTGATCGAATAACTTTCTCTTCAGATTAAAGATTTTGATACTTGGTTCACCATCGCTGTAGTCAATACATTGAATAGCGTAAGACCAAGAACATTTCTGATCTGGATAATATCCAGGAACATGATCTTTTTCCTTGTTATTGAAGGTTTCAGTATTTCTATCAAAAGCTAAACACTCTATCGGATAGTTCTTCTGATCTCCTCTTATCCAGTATAAATACCTAGGAAGTAAATCACCTACTAATCTTACATGATGATTTTCTTTTCCTGTATATACATATGATTCTATTCTTTCTTTTTGAGCCGAACCTTTGCTCTGATTAAATTTTATTGCCATTATATTTCTCCTTGTGGCTTCTCGAACATAAAGTGAATACGATTCGCTTTAATATCAAGTAGTCTATTATTATTAATTATATCTTGTGACACTTTACAATGTAACAAGTCTAGTGTGGTGTCTTTCGTTTCATTAAAGTAGTGATAGGAGCGAAACGATGCGACACCTGCATACTCTACTACTTCTCTATCACTAAACTGTCTACCTGTTTCTAACAAGTCAATGGGATTTATAAGGAAACTACTACCCCCAAACTTATATCTCTGAAACTTAAATGTTGGATCGTAGTAATTAGTTGGTAACTTTTTATAAGCTATCATACGAAGAATCGCAATTATATTACTAATATTGCCATTGCTTACGGACATTACTTTATCCCAATTATATAGTAACATATATTATAACACTAAAATCAACTGTTGTCAAGAAATATTTTTCAGAGGTCATAGATGGTTTATTTCATACCCCTGCTTCATATAATAACCCATACGGGCATGCGCTTGTCTACCTGCTGTTTTTCCTTTTAAATGTATATCTATTACTATAGGTTGCATTTTCCCTTCTTCTTTTCTTAGTATTCTACCTATAAGCTGAGTTAATAGCGGCTCGTTATTAATTGGTGTAGCCAATACCAAACAGCTTAATTCATTAATTGATATTCCTTCTGAAAATATTGATTGAGTTCCAAAAAGAATATTCTTGTCTTTCTTTAGTTTTTTAATTGTTGTATCTCGTTCTGCATGATCCATATCACCTGTCACATGGACTGCATTTTTACCTACCAACTCTGCACAAACCTTTAGAAAATATACTCGATTTGATACTACCAAAACTTTGTGTCCTTGTGCTGCATACGCCGCAGCAATCATACTTACACTTTGTACATATTCTCTGTTGTAGCAAAGATGGTTTACTTTACTTGCCCATGGCATTGTTCTTCCGTCTAGAAATCTTACTTCTGATTTAATTATATCTACGGCAGGAGTCATGAAGTTTTCCTTTGGTGGTTTTAAAACATGATTACCAAAGTAATCTCTAAAGACTACGTGGCGTCCATCTTTTCTTTCTAGTGTTCCTGTTAGTCCTATCTTGTATCGAGCAGGCATTTCATCTACAATCCTAGTAAAAGTTGGACTGCTTACGTGATGCATTTCGTCAAGAATGATTGTTCCGAATAGATGTTTTATATCGTTAATTCTTCGGTATAAACTCTGAATATTCCCAATTACGATTGGAGGTTCAATGTCAAAGTCTCCACCACCTATTCTGCCTGGTTTAAATCCGTAGACTTTTTCTACTTCTTTTTCCCACTGGCTTCGTAAGTTAGTCGTATGAGTAACTACAAGTGTTTTTTGCTTTAGCTTTCCTGCGATAGCTAAACCTGTAAATGTCTTTCCCCAACTGACCCACGCGTTAATTATAGCGTTGTCTTTTACCTCAGAGTAAACCATGTTTTGAGATGCTCGTAATTTAAACTTAAACTCTGGTAGTTTGATGGGTGACTTAACCCTTTTATCGATTACTTCGTGTCCTTCTGGGATTAAATCCGTTCTTCCGCCTGGTATGGTAACTAAACCTGGTCTAATTCGTCTAATAGTTTTTATAACGATAGGCGGATCCATAGGCATACGAGGTGGTAATGTATAAGTAAGCTCTTCTTCGAGCTTACGTTCGAGTTCGGGTGTGGTATCTAAGTATATTCTGTGATTAAGAATTGCCTTCATTATTTCCACTCAGGACCGCTATACCACTGAACGAGTGACATACGAGTTCCTTTAGTTACTTTTTCTACTTCATGCTTAAGAAATGATGGGAATACAAGTATTGATCCTTTGTTTCTCCACTCATCGTTTCTTAACTCTTTACCATCTAAGTTCCATAATACAAAGTCTCCACCTTTATAATAATTAGGATCAGTGAGTTGAACAGTGATTGATAACTTTCTGTTAATTGGAGTTGCTAAATCGATATCTCGATGCGCTCCATAATACTCTCCTTGTCCATAAACTCCGAACTGTATATTTTCTGTATTAGTTATTATAGCTTGCCATGCTGTTTGATTGATCGCATGAAGTGTTGAACTTACTATACTCTCTACCCAATGTCCTCTCTCAAAGAAAGCAGTATTTGCTTTTCTTATTGAATTATCTTCTACTTTTCTACTTGTATCTTTCTCATAGATTGCTGCTTCAGCAATTTTTAGTTTTTTTCCTTCTTTTACAATAAAATCGCAAAGATCATTATCTAAATAACTATCTAAAAATACTACTGGGTGTTGCATTACTGATTTCATACTATTTTACTCCATTCTATTATTGTTTCTTTATCTATATCTTCCCATTTCTCAAAATCTATATCATAACAAAGGAGTTTATCTCCACTTTGTCTTATTATATGGGTAGGGTTTTTCATATACTTAGTATCTAAAGTGTACTCTCTTTCATATATATTTCTACTCTTTAGACTTTGAAATTTAATTAATACTATGCCTTTTTCTAAAGCCTCTTCTAAACTTTTCGCCATGTGTCTTTTTTACGCTCCTCGCATACTTCATAAATGAGCCACGGAATACCGCTTCGATATAGTACTCCTGCCCAAGTTTCTTGAGGACTTGGTGGTCTAGCAAAGTCATATGGGTTGTTAATACCCTTCAACCATACTACACTTCTTCCTCTTTTCTTTTCTACTTTTCTTATTTTATGATACTTCAGCGGTAAACTCTTCTGTTTATAGTAACGAAAAAAATGACCTGTTGAATCTATATAAAAATTACCTCTGTGCTTTATTAATTCAACTGTATCTGTTATCATATATTTGAGTGGGTACAAACTTTTCATTGGTGTTTGTAACCTTCTTTTTCCTAGAGTTTCTCCACTCATATTTTTGTCATCTAGGACTTGATCTTCTATCCATAGTATTCCATCTATTAGTTCTACATTGTCTGTATGGACAACATAGAAAGGGAACTTACGTTTCATACTATATAATTTGTTCTTTCTTTCTTTGCAGTTCGTTTCTCTCCATCTTTTGTTCTATATGGTTTTTCTACTAATCCTTTTGTTCCTTCTGATTTTACCAAGAATAAAAATACACTTGCAAATGCTGGGATCAATATTGCGATTAGTACAACTGCATCAACCATATTTCTTCTCAAACTTACCCATACTATAATCTTCTCCTATTTCAAAGTCACAGCCGATTGGGGCATTAGGAATATTGATTCCTCTTTCTCTTTGCACACACTCCTCTAATTTTGCACAGTATTCTTCTACATGCTCATCTGGTACTTCAGCTAATATGGAGTCATGCACAAGAGCAAATATTCTAGCAGGCATATTTACTTTCTTTATCCATTCATTCATTTCAATACCAGCAAGTAAATTAACATCAGAAGCAACAGACTGCACTAAGAAGTTAATACCACTTCTTACTTCGTGTGATGCTATGCCTTGATCTTTTGATTTAGCATTTGCTAGTCTTCTCTTTCTGCCAAAGAACGAATAAATAAAAGCATTGTCACGAATGAACTGTTGATTTACTGTCAACCATTTTTTAAGATTGCTAAACATATCAAAGTATTGTGCGATAACTCTCTGTGCTTCTCCTACTGAGAACTCACTTCCGCTATCTTTTGTAACTTGCCAACTAATCTTCTGAGGGCCTGCTCCATACATTATACCGAATGTTACTGCTTTTGCTTGTTGTCGTTTATCTCCATATAGTTCAGCAACTTCTTCTACTTCACAAGGTAGTTTGAATACTTGTTTTGCAATAGCAGAGTGAAAGTTACCACCCTGTCTAAATACGTCCATAAGATTCTCGTCTTTTGCAAGAACCGCTGCACAGTAAACTTCTGCTGTGGTTAAATCCATTGCTACAATCTTGTGTCCTTCTTTTGCTCGAATACAACCTTTTACAATCGGATTGTCTCTAGGTATCTGTTGCATGTTCAGTTTTCCACTTGAAGACAATCTGCCAGACGTTGTACCATGCAAGTTGAAGCCTGTTCTTAATCTATTATCTTTATCTAGAGCCGGTAAAATTTTATCGAGATATGTATTTTTTATCTTTACATTCTGACGAACTTCAAGAATAAACTTTGGTATCTCGTGCTGTTCTCCTAATTGTCCAAGAACTTCTGCATCGGTACTATCAGCACCAGTTCCTGTTTTTTTGCCTGTTGGCTCTAGTCCGATATAATCAAATAACAGACTTCTAAGTTGCACAGTAGAGTTCGGATTGAACTCTCCTCTGTCTTTAATAAATCTTTGTACTTCGGGATATGAATTTAGTTTGTCTACTGCTTCGCTAATCTGAAGTTGCATCAAAGTAGAACTCTGTCCTAGTCTCTCTGGATCAAATGGAACACCATTATTTTCTATATCACATAGAAAACGACAGCCAGGTAATAGAATATTTCTATATACCCAAGTAAGTCTACTATTAGTATCTAGTGCTTTTTTAAATTTGTGAAATAATGTTAGAGTTACAACTGCGTCCATTGCAGCATAGTCTTTCATTACATCAAAAGGAACTAAATCCCAACTAAAATCATCTTTCAGTATGCCGTGTTGTTTGCGATAGTTACCTATCCAATCATAAAGAGTTTGCTCATATTCACCATAATCTGTATGTTTCATTGCTAACATCTTTAGACCATGTGTTCCTGGTTGTTCATCTAGTAGATAGTGTTGAAGCATTGTATCTTCAAATCTAGGAAAATTAAAGTTGAAATGATACTCAAACCATGCCAAGTCAAATTTTGCATTATGAAATACTACTATCTTCTTCTCGAAGAGTTGTTGCATATATCCTTCACATTGTTTATCAATACAATCTGTAGAGATATATGCTCCTTGTTGCTTTCCATTGTGTTCATATGAAAGAGAGAATCCAATCATATATCCGTCTCGTGGAGACAATGCACTTGTTTCACAGTCGAGTGCTATCTCTTCACCATCAGACTCTATTGCTCTAGTAAGAAACAGATATGCTTCTGGTGTATCTTCTATACCTATTTTAAACTCTTCAGGTATATCCTGAACTTTTAAATCTCCAGATATATAATCTTTTATATTATCTACTGCTTCTTCAAAAGACCTCTTTGCTTCTGGACGAAATGCTATCATAGCAGGATTAATTATAGGTAAAAACTTATCATTAATAAGTCTGCCATTCTCTGCTGTAATAGATGTTTTCTTAGTGAAATACTTGAAAGGTTCTGAACCCACAAGTATCAAGAAATCATACTCGTCTACATCTATATCTATATCTACATCTGATTTCAATATCTTTTTCTTTTTGACTGTTGATAAAGCATATCTACTAAACTCAAAGTCAAACCATTTGTGAAAGTCCGTTGAACTCGGACTTGTTTCTACTAGTGCTATCTTAGCCATATAATACTCTCTTAATTTCTCCTATTTGTTCTTTTGTTAAATTGCCGGGGTCTTGGTTCTCTTTTAACTTTACTATCTTTACTGCCATGTCCATGCTTTCTGCAAGACCCTTTATTTCCTGTGCTGCTTGACGACCAGCTTCGTCTCCGTCAAACATAATATCTATACCTGTTGCTCCTTGCATTTTTAGTAGAGATAATTTTACCCAATTCATTTGCTTTGTGCCGAAACAGCACACTGTATTCTTGAGACCATTGTCCCAAAGATTCAAGGCATCAAACATGCCTTCTACAAGTATAGCACGATTCTGTATCAACTTTGGCTTTGCTGGACAGAATGGTAACTGCACTCCAACAGGATAGATATAGTACTTAGGTCTATTCTCTCCTATCATTGTATTTGTTGTCAGTCGCCCGATCAACCCAACTGTTTTACCAGTTATATCACGAATTGGGAAAATTATTCTACCTTCAAATTTAGGAACATTCCAAGTAAATGCCTGCCAAATCTTTAGTGTTTCTTTTCCAATATTACGAAACGGAGCGTCCCACATAATTCTATCATCTGGGAGTTGAATTCCTACTGTCTCCGCTCTCTTTTGTTCTATCTTTTCTTTTATCTTATGTATTTTAATTTCTAAACTTGTCGCTGGTGCGCCAAAGTGTGTGAATACATTTCCTTTGAAGCCACAAGAAAAACAGTGAAATACACCAGTTACCTTGTCGACTCTCATACTAGGATTGCTGTCATCATGTTCAGGGTTGAGACATTTTATTACTGCATCATTTCCCTGAACCTTAAAATCAATTCCTTTTTCTGTAAGTAAATCTATTGCAATCATAATATATATTATACTCGATTTTTGAACTTATGTCAAGTACTATTTTTAGCAGTCCTTGACAAAGATACCATCGATCATTTTTCCTTTTCTATCTTTTATATCATCATAAGCGACTTCTAAACATTGTTGTAAGTTAGTTCCATTTCTCGCTGCGATATTAATAAGAATAACTAAACAATCTCCTATATCATCTTTTATATCTTGTTGTTTGCAAACATTGTCAGATAGTTCACCTACTTCTTGCATTAGTTTTAGAACTTGATCTTTATCTGTTGCGCCATCGATGAGGTTTCTATCCTCATGCCATTCTACTACTTTATTTATTGTATCTATCATTTTTTCTCCTTAATGGTGGAGGTGACAGGGGTCGAACCTGCGACCTACTGCGTGCAAGGCAGTCGCTCTCCCAACTGAGCTACACCCCCTATAAATCGTATACATCTTCATCTGAAGATAATGTTTCTTTTAATTCTGCTTTTTCATCTGGATCCATTACAGTGTGCGGTCCAATCTTTAGTGTCTCCCAATTAATTTCACTCACAAATCCAGACATCTTATCATTTCTCATCTTTTCACAAGTGAACTTAATTGCGTTCTCCTTGTCTCCCCAATGGGATATTTGATAAGCGGCATCAACTGCGTCAAATATACCTTTCGAGAATCGTACTTGATTATTCTCATTTGTTTGAACTGCAGTAGCTACTAAGACATTCTCGTCTTGTGCTAGATACTTTAATGCTTTTGATATTTCAATCTGTTCCGTCCAGTCATACTGACCTGAACGACTTGGAGCGTTGTGACGCTTGACTTGGTTTAGATAATCAACTACGATAATCCCTAGATCATCATACTCTGCTCGTTTCTGTCGCACTGTACTAATAACTTTTGCTACTGTCAGTGCAGGATCGTAAACTACATCTATTTGATTCGTTCTATTAAACTTCTCTCTTGTGAGTAGCCTATGAAATCTACTAAAGTCTTTCTCTTTGAGATAACTTTCATAGTGTTCCTGTCCATTATCAAAACGGGCTGACCACCACTTTGCAACTTTCTGCCATTCATCAGGATATAAGTTCTTCTCTATCAGTCTACCGAGAGGCACATCAGTACTCATACTGACAATTCTTTGCAGAATCTGTCTTGTGTCCATTTCGATAGTAAAGTAGAGAGCTGACTTTCCTGTTTCTTGCACTGCTCTCGCAATGTTACAAAGGGTGAATGATTTTCCTCCACCTCGCTGTGCGCCGACAACGACCAAATCTTTGGGAGAAAATTTGTAGGATAAATCATAATCTTGATTCAATCCTAACGCTAATCGACTAGAAAGATCTTCCTCTGAATCGAATAGTTCTACTGTGTCCATAGCTTCATCTTCGTCTTTTGTATCGACTCGATCTTGCACTTGGACAACTAATTCTTGCAGACTGTCAATGTTTTCCTGTGCGTCTGCTAGTGTTATTGTGTTCTCTATATAATCATCTATGCGAGTAAGTATTTCTCCCTGTGCAAACTCGTTCTTCAAATAATCGAGCAGGAGATACGGATCGACTTCTGTTTCCACAGATTCGATTGCATAGATTTGTTCTTGTAATTCTCTAGACCTGATACTTGATTTTAGGTCTTCGAAGGTTGGTAACTTGTGATATTTTAATACATGCTTGTCAATTATACCATGAATTTTTTGGTAGGTTGTTGACGGCAGATAATGGGATTTCAAACGATTCCAAGTTACAAAATCGCTTTGTGATATAATCTGTTTAAGTAATGCTGATGCTAATGTCAATTATTCTCCCAAATAAAGCGAGTGCGGGGAAAATCCCCACACTCTAAGCTAAACTAGCCAATGTTTTTTCTTGCGCTGCCATCGTAGTCTGAGCAAGTAAGTCCTCTTCTTGTAAGCATAGTTTTAACACCTCTTACAGTTTTACCGACTTCGTCTGCAATATCTTCGACTGACATATCAGAAATGTCTAGATCAGCAAGAACGTCTGCTTTACCGTTGCCTTTTACATGCTCTTGTTTTGGTATAGCATTAATCTCGCCAGCTCTTAGTAAAGAAAGTGCTTTTCCTCTGATTGAGTTTACACTTCTACCAAGAGAGTCTGCAATCGCCTCAACGAAAGCTCCATCATTTACCATGTTGATAAATGTTGATTCTTCATCATCGTTGTAAGTCTTTACAGATTCCATCTTTGGTGCAGGTTTAACATGTGATGTTAACTGCATAGATAGAATTTTACCTTGAATTGATTTCGCACTAAATGCTCCACCTTCAAAGTTTTCAGCGATTTCAGCATATGTATACTGACCACTGTTATCTTCAACAAAATTAGCAAGAGTTGATTCTTGATTTTCTGAAAAAGATTTGCTTTGTGAAGCAGAAGCTAATTCTACTTCGTAACCCATTTTTCTTAGTTTAGAAGATACACTTCTTGAAGATGTATCTAACTCAACAGCTGCATCTGCAACCATTACTTGAGAAACAGGTCCTTCGCCTACGAAATCCACAAGTGCTTGTGTTCTTTCGTCTGTCCACTTTGGTACTGCCATTATAATTCTCCTATTATATTATTTATATTATTTATTATTAAAACTCCTCGATCTCGAGCAGTTTGCGTCTTTGCTGACTCAATCCCACTTTCATTAATAAGATGAGTACAGTCTTTTGTTAAACTTGATTTAACTACGAATCCGTAGTTCTCAAGCACTTCTTGTGCATGAGCTTTATTAGGATAGCTTTTCAACTTACCACTAATACAAACTGTTCCTTTGATTTCTTTCTTTTCTACTGCTTTATATGAACTTTTAAAATCAAATGGAAGATTTGCACTGTAATAGCTGTAAAACTCCTGCTCTAACCATGACATTAGATTTTCCGTTGCCTTTGGCCCGATACCTGATTCACTACAAGTTTGCTCTGTAATATCTCGTATATCTGAGACTGTTTGACATATTTTTTCTGAAACGGATCGTCCAATCAACGGAATAGAAAAGGCAGGCAGTAATGATTGAAGGTCTACTGATTTCGACTTCTCAAGTTCCTCAAACACTTTATTACCTATCTTTTCTGAGTCTAATCTCATAATTATCTCATGTCTTTCTAATTCATAGAGTTCCACTATGTCTTCAACATTCAACCTTTTTAAGGTTGCTGGTCCAAGACCTTTTATTTTCAATTTAGAAACAAAGTTTTCCAACTTCTTGTCATTCTTTGCTTCACAATAGTCATTCCTACAGAATAACTGCTCATTCACGAGTTCCAGTTCAGAACTACATGATGGACAATCTGTTGGGATTTCTATTCTTTTCATATTTTCTATTTATATATTATATATAAAACTAACCTCATTGTCAAGAAATATTTTTCGATTTCTCAGATTTGGGTATATTGTAATTTTGATGTCTTATTAACCAATCTTCTGCTGTTTCTCTTTTCTTTGGAAACCATCGCAGTATTTTAGAGTTTATGGAAAAGCACTCCGTATATCCACCAAATTTTATATCTGGTATATACTTATCATCTGCAAACATTTCGTGTAAAACCCACTCCATTTTTCTGCAATCTTCATACTCACCTGTCCAAGTTCTTTGAATAAACTGTTGGTAATCAGGCGTATAGAAGTCTTTACTAGAACCTCGTTGCAGAACTCCTAGTCCTACTTTTCCTGCTCGAAACTTAGCAATTCCTACTTTGAGGAATTTTTCTTGTGTTTCGGGGTCTATAAACTTGATTCCATAAATGATACCTTTCATCTAAAAATCCAAATCCTGTTTCTGTGCGCATAGACAAACCATTTAAAGCCATGCCCATACTGTGCTGATTTGAGGCGATTATACATCTTCGTATCTTTTTGAGAAGTATAATCGTGTATAAAATACTCTAATATATGCACTTATAGTTAGAAATATAACTGATACTATTGATAGTATCTCAGGGCTGGTAATACCAAACCTTTCTATGCATAGATAGAGTATTAAGTAGTTTAGTGGAAACTGAGTAAGTAAAGCACTCAGCACACTAAACATTGTTTCTTTATGTATTCGTTTTGTTCTTTTATCCATATTTATCTTTATCGTTTTCTTTATAATACATATAAAGTAAAAACATTGCTACTATTATTGTCGTTGTAAAGTCCATCAGTCCATTACTCTCTGGCACCAATTTTCAGCACAGTCTTCTGCATAACTAGCAGAGTGCTGATGTACTTTTATTGTTCTTATTTTTTCTGTGTCCTCATATACATCTACTTCAAGACCTTCTTTCGTAGACATAATGAGAGCAAATCTAGCGCCCTCGACAGGCACGCCATACTCTCTAAATTCTGATATTACTTTTCTAAAGTTACTCTTCATTTTTTCCTGCATAAAACTCCTCCAGCATTGGTTCAAATATTTGTCGTCTAAAGTATTCTATATCATTTTGCTTAAACTTAAAACCAAGTTTCTTTTCTACTCGTCTCTGCTCATGAATCCATAATCTGAACTCTTCAAAGAGCATGTTTTCGGGATACCAAATCATCTTTCTCTCCTTTTTTTCTCGGAGACTAAAACCGAACTTATATAGGTTGCATACCCCATAGCTAGAAGAACGAGTAATCCTAAGATAAATGAAACTAATAATTCCACTACTCTACTCTCCTAACAATCTTGGGTATGATTTTACCACTTCTAATAACTTCCACCTTACACCCAATCTCAAGATCAAGTGCATCAATAAAACCCGCATTATGCAAGGTTGCTCTAGAAATGGTAGCATCATCAATGACGATTGGGTCTAGAATTGCAACTGGTGTTACAGCGCCAGACTTACCGACATTCCATTCTACATCAAGCAGGGTCGTAGTTACTCCAGCCTCTCGAGTCTTGTATGCAAAAGAACCACGAGGGTGATGAGCTGTATGTCCAAGTTTCTCGAACTCAGACATATTGTCTAGTCTCCACACCGCACCATCTGTGGGATAATAATACTTGTCTACTGTTAGAACAGTGGCTAGACCCAGCGCTCCAATTGTCAGCAATTTATGTGACCATAAATCCATATTATTCGGCTCTACATTGTAGGCAACAAAAACCAGATTAACTGATCTTTCTTTAAACTCTTCAATATTCTTTAGATTAAGTGAACCTGCAGCGTAGTTTCGTGCATTAGGAATTTCGACTGGAGCAACTACCTCTCCTGTTATTTGGAGTATCTTCTCATCAGTTTGTAGCTGATGAGGCACAAGATACTTTATTTTGTCAGTAATTGGAACACCTTTCTTTCCATCTCCTCGAGTCAGAGCCATCTTAAGTTTGCCCTCTACATAGAGAATGCTAACAGCAGACCCATCTAGTTTAGGGGTAATAACTACAGATTCATTATCTGCCCAAGAAGGGGGAGTGGTCTCGCCAGAAAATACTTTCTGTAAAGACCACATAGGAAAGGTGTGAGGAATACGCTCCTCTCTATTATCTTCATGCCCGACTTGGTCGTCTGCTTGTTTCAGTCTATCATAGACATCATCAGCAATCAATGGTTTACCATTGAAATACGCCATGTCACATTGCTTTAGATAATTTTCCAAACTCATACATATATTATATTCGAGTTTGAGATCATTGTCAAGAACTATTTTTTAATTCTGATAAATATTGTCTAGTAAATCTTTAAAGTTTTCTTCGATAACTTTTTTACTTTCTGCAAGAGAAAGAATCTCGACTAATGCTGTAAATAGTTCCCTAGAGTTGTCAAAATCTAACTCCATAGCAACACCCTCTTTAGAAGGCTTCCATTCTTCGCTAAAGTCTTGATAATATTTTCTGATGTGCAAATATTCTTTGCCTCTGAAACTATTTACCATTAGGTATATTTTTTGCCCTTTATCTTCATTATAATGTATTTCTCGCTCATACATTGAAGGGGCTGTATGTAATTCAATCATTTTTTAATATCTTTGAGAGAGGAACAATCGAAACTACATTCTCAGGTAATAATAACCTATACGAGTCTGTATCCCAGCACCAGCATAATACTTGGTGTTGGTTTGCTTTTGCACGATTTCTTTTTGACTGTATATAATCATTGTCAAACTCCATTGTGCAAACATTATATTTAAGTTTACGACTTTTTGCACTACGATAAGTAATTACTGCATCGCCGTGCTTTTCCATCTCTTGTATAAATTTATCTTTTTTCATTTTTCTCCTGCGTTGGTTGATGTAATCCTTCACCGTCCAATCGCTAGGTTAAAAAACAACTGAATCTACAAGATATAAAAATTCCTCGACTCGGTTAGAAGTCGAGGATTAAACTACCAACTAGCCGTTGAGCTTGTTGATTGCTTCTGCAAAATACTTAGCGGCTTTACCGGTAAGTTTTGTGACTATGGAATCATCGACATCAATTCCTGCGTCCGAAAGAGCTGAACTCAGCTCTTGTTGTGCGCCTTCTTTTGATACTCTAGTTCCACCACCGCCTG
>VMHT01022130.1_pt1:0-12500 | contig 13740 bp, 16 predicted proteins | sample 4693611 | NCBI WGS metagenome assembly VMHT01 (sample SAMN12280063, study PRJNA550983) | marine metagenome | isolation source: seawater sampled from same location over 5 years 0.02-0.2 micron viral filtrate | place: USA: collected off the coast of southern California halfway between the... | reverse complement strand
TCACTTACAGTGTTAAGAGTTACAGCGTTTTACGTAATGGTGAAGGTGCTCGTTACTAATTAATTTTAATTAGAAATAGCATTAATCTGAAATAACTCTGATTTTATAATCAGAGTTATTTTTTTAATATTAACACAAAAATTTTATTTTAAATTTACTTACTTTCAAAATTTATTAAATATCTATCTTTTTAATAAATTTATTTATTTTTAGACTTTAAGTTACATACAAAATTTTAACATATAGGCCCAGTAGGAATCGAACCTACATTGGAAACTTAGAAGGTTTCTGTCCTAATCCGTTAGACGATAGGCCCTTAGTATATTAATATAAATTTGGGTAATACAGGATTTGAACCTGTGACCTTCTGCTTGTAAGGCAGACACTCTACCGCTGAGTTAATTACCCATTAATCTTCTTCAATTATACATACAAACTAAAGAATAAGTCAATATGTATAAGTAAAAGTTTTTATTATCTTGTTTTATTTAGAAAAATTTGTTATATTATATTATATAGAGGGTCGATGCCCGAGTGGTTAAAGGGGGCGGATTGTAAATCCGCTGCGTATCGCTACGTTGGTTCAAATCCAACTCGGCCCATTTTTTTTCAAAATTATAATGCAACCATACTTTTTAAAATAAGTGATAATATTATTATAAATAATAAAACGAATACTATTAAAAAGACACGGGATTTAGGATTTTTAAATAGATTTCGAAAAGGTGTTATTATTACAAGTAGCAATCCTACTAAACTACTAATAAAAAATCGTGGGTAACGGAGAATATTAGTCCAAAAATCATTCATAATCAAAATATTTTTAAAGTTTATATCGTAATTATTATACATAGAATAATAAATAATCAATTATAAGATTTAAATTAAAACTTATAAATAATTTAGCAGAATATTTTATTTCATGTTACAATATTTATGTATAGTAGTAGCAAAAGGCTCTGTAGCTCAGTGGTTAGAGCAGGGGACTCATAAGCCCAAGGTCGTAGGTTCAAATCCCACCAGAGCCATCTACTTAAATACTTAATCTATATCTTAATCTAGGAGAAATGGCTGAGTGGTCGAAAGCAATAGATTGCTAATCTATCGTACATTAGTGTACCCAGGGTTCGAATCCCTGTTTCTCCTTTATTACTATTAATAGAAAAAAAGGTTGACAGTGATAAAAACTTTATTTATCATTAGTATTATAGTGGGATTGTAGTTCAATTGGTTAGAGCACCGCCCTGTCACGGCGGAAGTTGCGAGTTCGAGTCTCGTCAGTCCCGTTTTTTATTATATATTTTTTTCAAAAAAAAGTTTACAACCGTAATTAAAACGGTTGTGAACTTTTTTAATTTAATTGATTAAAGTTTAATTGAATTGCAATAAATAAATATAATGTGATTGCAATAACTGTTATATTATTTAATGTTCGTTCAGCAGAACTTGGTGAACCAAGTAAATTACTCTTTGTTGCAAAACTTGCTAGTCCACTATTTTGGGGAGCACGAAGAAATATTATTACGATCAAAAAAATACTTAATAATATCCATATTATATTTAACATAAAAATTTAAAAATTATTCCTATAAACTTTAATTTTTAGATACTAACTAAAATTATTCTTCAATTTCAAAAATTTCTTTAAATACTTTTGATACTTTATCACCTGAATCTATAGATTCTAATGGATCTTTACGTAATCTATGACGTAAACATAATGTAATAATTTGTGCGATATCATTAACGGTAACTTTTGTTTTATTATTATAAGCAGCGTATGCTTTTGCTGCTCGATTTGTTACAATATCACCACGTAAACCATCTACATCTAATTTACTACATACTTCTGAGATTTTAATTCGTAAATCATAATCTAATTCAACTGTAGGTAATAATTTTTGTGCTGCAACAATTCGGTCACGTAATTCTTGTTGTTGCTCTGCATAATTATCAAGCCAAACTTCTGGAGTTTGATCAAATGATGTGCGTTCTTCTACTACTTTTACTCGTAAAAGAGGATCTTTTACTGTACGAATTTCAGCATGCATTCCAAAACGATCTAATAATTGTGGTCGTAGTTCACCTTCTTCAGGGTTACCTGAACCAACTAAAACAAATCGAGCAGGATGTCGAATCGAAATTCCTTCTCGTTCAACAGTATTCCAACCTGAAGCTGCAGAATCTAACAAAATATCTACTAAATGATCATCTAATAAATTAACTTCATCTACATAAAGTAAACCACGATTTGCTTTAGCTAATAAACCTGGCTCAAAAGCTTTTACACCATCAGTTAATGCTTTTTCAATATCAATTGTTCCACAAACTCGATCTTCTGTAGCTCCAAGAGGAAGATCAACCATAGGAATTTTAATTAATTCTGTTTCTAATGAATCACCATTTTGGATTGCTAATTTAACTTCATTCCCCATTAAATCTAAATCAGATTTATGTGAATTAAATGGATCATCTTTTACTATTTCAATTTCTGGTAATAGATCTGCAATTGCTCGAATTGTTGTAGATTTTCCAGTTCCACGATCACCCATGATCATAACTCCACCAATTTTTGGATCAATTACATTTAATTGTAAAGCTAATTTCATTTCTTCTTGACCTACAATTGCTGTAAATGGGAAAACGGGTGAACTGAATTTTTTTAAATCTTGTGCTACCATATTTATAATAGAATTTTAAAGTTAATAAATTTTTAGTTAAGTATTCTTTTTGGTTTAATGTTTAAATCTTTCAAAATAAAACAACAAATTTAATAGGTGTATTCAATGAGATTGTTTAAAGTTAATTCATAACAACTAAATTAAATCTTTTTATCATTTTAATGTTTTATTCTTTTTTTCGTGAGGTTTATCATGTTAATTTAATTAGATCAAATTAACATGATAAAGTTCGAAGGTAGATTAAACTTTAAAGTTGTTTTAATCGTTTTAAATTATTTTTTAACTATAAAGTGTAGCACCTAAACGAATTGCTAATACACTTGCTACAACAGCAATTACTAATGCTGTATAAACCTGATAATCATTAATCATAATATACTTGCGTCAGATATTTTTATATTAAATTTTAAAACTTTTTTGATTCTAAGGAAAAGAAAATTTGTAAAAGAGAATTGAATTAGAATTAAATAATTTAAATTAAATTGAAAAATAATTTGTTTCAATTTAATTTAATGTTACTGATTTTACCAACTTGATTTTGTTACACCTGGTAATAAACATTGATGAGCCATTTCACGTAAGACATGACGTGATACTCCAAAATCACGGTAATAACCACGAGGACGTCCTGTTTTCCAACAACGATTTCGGATTCGAATTTTAGCACTATTACGTGGTAACTTTTGAATTTTTGAATGAATTTCTAATTTTAAATTAAAATCTTCAGTTGTTTGATATTGGTTTAATAGATTTTGACGTTTAATTTTATATTTATTATTTAATTTGATACGCTTTTTCTCACGTTCAATCATACTTTTTTTTGCCATATAATTAACCTAGTTTTAAACTATTTAAATTAATTGATAATTAACTTCGATCAATAAGATTAAAAATTTTTTTTAATCTTATTTTATCTACTCTAATTATATTCTATCTTTAGATAGATTATATAGCAATATATTTCATTTTAAATTTTTAAAGAATTATTTAACTAAATTTTGAAATATATGGAGCGTTTTTACGTGGTAACACTGTATACGTACTTAACAATTCACGGAATTCTTCACCATCCATTGTTTCAATATCTAGTAATTGTTCAACAATTAAATCAATAATTACTCGATTATCTGAAATAATTTCAATTGCTTTTTGTTCGCAATAGTCAATAATTTTACAAACTTCATCATCAATTCGGTCAGCAATACTTTCGGCATATTCAGCACCTTGTTGCATATTACCACCTAAAAATACTTGTCCTGTATTTTCATCTTCTAACGCCATTGGACCAATATTTGACATACCAAATCGAGTTACCATTTGACGTGCTAAATTTGTAACTTGTTGTAAATCGCTACTTGCACCAGTAGTTACCTCTGGATCACCAAAAACAACTTGTTCTGCCGCTCTTCCACCTAAAGTTCCAATAATTCTTGCTAATAAAGCTGAACGTGATAATAAACTTTGATCTTCTTCTGGTGTAAACCAAGTTAAACCTTTTGCTGCTCCTCGTGGAACTAAAGTAATTTTTTCAACTTCATCATGAGATTTTAAAACTGAACCAGTAATAGCATGCCCAACTTCATGATACGCAATTAAGCGTTTATTTTTTGTATCTTCAAGTGGTGTTCCTGCAATACCACCAATAATACGATCAGCTGCTTCATTTACTTCTTTTTTTGTAATACTTGATTTTTTATAACGAGTAGCTAAAATTGCTGCTTCATTTAATAGGTTTGCTAGATCTGCACCTGAAAATCCTGGTGTTCGATTAGCTAGTTGAACTAACGAAACATCTTCACTTAATGGTTTGTTTCGTGCATGAACTTTTAAAATTCCAACTCGTCCTAATCTATCTGGTAAATTAACAGTAACTTGTCTATCAAATCGACCAGGACGTAATAAAGCAGCATCTAAAATATCAACACGGTTAGTAGCACCAACAACAATTACACCTTTATTTTCTTTAAAACCATCCATTTCGGTTAATAGTTGGTTTAATGTTTGTTCTCTTTCATCATTTCCACCCCCAACACCTGCACCTCGTTCACGACCAACTGCATCAATTTCATCAATAAAAACAATACATGGTGCATTTTCTGAAGCTTTTTTAAATAAATCTCGTACTCGAGCAGCACCAATACCAATAAACATTTCTACGAATTCTGAACCTGCTACACTAAAGAATGGTACATCCGCTTCATTTGCAATTGCTTTTGCTAATAATGTTTTACCTGTTCCGGGAGGTCCTACTAATAAAATACCTTTTGGAATTTTTGCACCAACAATTGTATATTTTTCTGGTTCTTTTAAAAATGAAACGATTTCTTCAAATTCCGCTTTTGCTTCATCAATTCCAGCAATATCATCAAAACCTACACCTGTATCAGGTCTACGTTCAAATCGGGCTGTTGATTTTCCTAAACTCATAGGTGATTGCCCAGAACCACCACCAAAATTTTCTGAATTTTGGAAAAAATAAACTAAACCAGTAATAAAAATAATAGGTAATAAAATATTACTAGCAATACTTACAAAAAGATTTTTTTGTTCGGCTGGATGTGCATCAAAATCAATATTATATTCTTTTAATTTTTGAATTAATTGTGATGCACCCACAGGGATTTCTACACGAATTGTTTGAGGACGATTTCCTAATTCTGGACTAGAAGCTTGAATAATAGCGTTACGACTATTATCGTATAAATCTACCTGTTTTACCCATCCCATTTCTAAATATTCTAAAAAACGACCATAAGTTATGCGTGAGCTTACAACATTTTGATTAAGTTGTGCTGTATTTCTAATATTTTCTGGACTTTCAAATGCCATAAAATTATGTTTTTTAATTCTTATACTATTTTTATGTAATAAAATAATAGTTATAAGTATATTTCTAAATTTTTTAATTAATTTTTATTCAACTAATTTTGTATTAGTTTATTACTAATTACAATTCTAACACACTTAAAATTTTGAAAACAACCAAAATTATTTTTAAAATTTTTATTGTTAAATATATTAAAGTCCATATATAATTATATTAATATTTAAATTAGGAAAGTAAATTTATATGGTAGGTCGTGGTTCAAAAGTTCGAATTTTAAGAAAAGAATCATATTGGTTTAATCAAGTTGGAACAGTAGCAACTGTAGATCAAAGTGGAATTCGCTATCCAGCATTAGTTCGTTTTGACAATGTAAATTACGCAGGAACAAATTCAAATAACTTTGCTTTAGATGAATTAAAAGAAGTTGTAGAAAAAACTGAAAAATAAATATAGTAAAATTTAAATACTAATTATTCTTTTTCATAAATGAATCATTAGTATTTACAAAAAAATTAAATATACTTAATTTATTAATAAAAACTGTACAGAATTATAAAGTTAATTTTATACTTTTTTATTATAATATTTTTTAATTTATTCAAAAGTATTTTCTAAGCATTATTCTTTATTGACAAAAAAAATATAATTCCATACTATAATTTTAATTATTTATTATATCCTAGAAGTATAATTAAACCACGAAAGTGAGTTAAAAAATTTAGATATGTATGATTAAACCCGTAAAAATTGGTTAATTGGATTTAATCTTCAAATTGTTAAAAGTTTATACTTCTTTTAAAAATTTAAAATTTTATGCCTAAATTAAAAACTCGAAAAGCTGCAGCAAAACGTTATAAAAAGACAGGTGCTGGAAATTTTTTACGTCGTCATGCTTATAAAGGTCATCTTTTAAGAAAAAAATCAAATACGCAAAAAAGAAGATTATCACAAACTATTTGTGTTACTACTAGTGATAGTAAAGCTATTAAATTAATGTTACCTTATTAAAATTAAAAATGGTTAGAGTCAAACGAGGAAATGTAGCTCGGAAACGTCGCAAAAAGATTTTACATTTAGCAAAAGGTTATCGTGGTGCTCATTCACGTCTGTTTAGAGTAGCTAATCAACAAGTGATGAAAGCATTGCGTTATTCTTATGTTGGTCGAAAACAAAAGAAACGTATGTTCCGTAGAATTTGGATTACTCGAATAAATGCTGCTTCACGGCTAAATGGCTTATCATATAGTCGAGTTATTCATAATTTTAAAAAATCTAATATTGAATTAAACCGAAAAATGTTGGCACAAATTGCAGTATTAGATACTTCAACCTTTAATGAATTAATAAAAAATTCTAATTAAATTTTGTTTAATCTAATTGAATTTAATTACTTTTGATTAAGTTTTTTAACTTAATCAAATTTTTTACTAATCTTTTGGCGAGATGGCAGAGTTGGTCGATTGCGTCTGATTTGAAATCAGATGAATCTTTGGATTCCGTGGGTTCGAATCCCACTCTCGCCTTTTTTTATTTACTAAAAAAAAATAAAATTTTAAAATACAGTGCTTAACCGTGTTATTTTTTATATTTATTTTTTATGGGTAAAGTTTACGATTGGTTTGAGGAACGATTAGAAGTACAAGCGATTGCTGATGATATTTCAAGTAAATATGTACCACCACATGTTAATATTTTTTATTGTTTTGGTGGGATTGTATTTACTTGTTTTTTAGTTCAAGTAGCAACAGGGTTTGCTATGACATTCTATTACCGTCCAAGTGTTGTTGATGCATTTGCTTCTGTAGAATATATTATGACAAGCGTTAACTTTGGTTGGTTAATTCGTTCTGTTCACCGTTGGTCAGCAAGTATGATGGTAATGATGATGGTTTTACATGTTTTCCGTGTATATTTAACAGGTGGATTTAAAAAACCACGTGAATTAACATGGGTAACAGGTGTTATTTTAGCTGTTGTAACAGTTTCTTTTGGTGTAACTGGTTATTCTTTACCATGGGATCAAGTAGGATTCTGGGCTTGTAAAATTGTAACAGGTGTTCCTGCAGCTGTTCCAATTGTTGGTGAACCATTAGTATTAGTATTACGTGGTGGTGAAAGTGTTGGTCAAAGTACATTAACACGTTTCTATAGTGCACATACTTTTGTTTTACCATTAGCTGCAGCAGTGTTAATGTTAACACATTTCTTAATGATTAGAAAACAAGGTATCTCAGGACCTCTTTAATTCACAAAAAAATTAATATTAACATTTTGACAAGGAATATTTATGTCAGTAATTAAAAAACCAGATTTATCAGATCCAAAATTAAGAGCAAAATTAGCGAAAGGTATGGGCCATAATTATTATGGTGAACCAGCATGGCCAAATGATTTATTATATGTTTTCCCTGTATGTATTTTAGGTACATTTGCTTGTTGTATTGGTTTAGGTGTAATGGCTCCTACTCAAATGGGTGAACCTGCTGATCCATTTAATACACCATTAGAAATTTTACCTGAATGGTATTTCTTCCCAACTTTTAATTTATTACGTGTATTACCAAATAAATTATTAGGAGTATTAGCAATGGCTGCAGTACCTGCAGGCTTAATCACTGTTCCATTTATTGAGAATGTAAATAAATTTCAAAATCCATTCCGTCGTCCTATTGCAAGTTTAGTTTTTATTGTTGGCTTTATTTTTGCAGTATGGTTTGGTATCGGTGCTTGTTTACCAATTGATAAAGCAGTTTCTTTAGGTTATTGGTAAATTGAAAAATTTATAACTTAAATATTTTTTTAAAAATTATTTAAGTTATAAAATTTTTTAAAAATTCTTATTTTTTTATTTTAAAATTTTTTTAATAGATTTTTAGTATTTTTGGTAATTCTCTGTAATTTTTTTTAACCTTTACTATAATAGGATTTAAAAATTAAAGATAATTATAAATCTATGACTAGGGATGAAGATTTAAATAAACTTTTAGAAAACTTACCATTTTTTATAAAACAACATGTAAATAGTCATATTCATAAAGATAAAATTATTGAAATTATTCTCGATTTAGGTCGACGCCCAGAAGCAAGATTTCCAACCGGTCCTGAATATTTATCACAAAAAATTATTTCATGGCAAGATATTGAATATACCACAAAACGAATAAGTAAATTTAGTAATGATAATCGTGCAGGAATTGAACGCACTTTACATCGAATTAGTTGTATTCGTAATCGCCAATTTTTAATAACAGGTTTAACATGTCGAATTGGTCGGGCAATTTTTGGTACAATTTCATTAGCTAGAGATTTGTTAGAATCTGGTCAATCTATTTTAATTTTAGGAAAACCAGGTGTAGGAAAAACTACAATTATCCGTGAAATTGCTCGTGTTTTATCTGATGAAATGGAAAAGCGTGTTATTATTGTTGATACATCAAATGAAATTGCTGGTGATAGTGATATACCTCATCCAGGTATTGGGAGAGCACGCCGTATGCAAGTAACACAAACAAATTTTCAACATCAAGTGATGATTGAAGCGGTTGAAAATCATATGCCTCAAGTAATTATTATTGATGAAATTGGTACAGAACTTGAAGCATTAGCTGCTCGAACAATTGCTGAAAAGGGTGTACAATTAGTAGGAACAACTCATGGAAATTGCCTTGAAAATTTAATAAAAAATCCACCTTTAACAGATTTAATTGGGGGTATTCAATACGTAACTTTAAGTGATGATGAAGCAAAACGTCGAAAAACTCAAAAAAGTATTTTAGAACGAAAATCTTATCCGGCATTTCAAATTGCTATTGAAATTAATGAACAAAATCTATGGACTATTCATGAAGATGTTACTAATTCAATAGATTTATTATTAAGAGGCAATTATGCAATCACTCAAACAAGACAATTTATTCGAAATGAAAAAACATTAATAAAATATAGAAATATTCAAACTCCTGTTTTATTTCAGGCTTTAAATACTAATCAAAATTTAGGATCATTTGAACCAAAAAATTGGGGTATAATAAATTCTCAAACAACTTTAAATTCCCAGAATATAAAACGAAAAAAATTAATAATTTATTCTTATTCACTTTCTTATAATTTAATTAAAGAAGTAATTTCTAAATTTAATGTTGATATTATGTTAACAAAAGAAATTAAAAAAGCAAGCTTAATTATTGGTTTAAAAAAACATCTTCAACAAAATCAAAAATTACAAAAAATCGCTAAACAAAAAAATATTCCAATTTATGGAGTAAATCGAAGTAGTATTTATCAAATTGCTAAATTAATTCAATTTATTATGTTATAAATTTTTTTTTATGTTATAATTGAATGTGTGATATGTTTTAATTAAGTATTAAAGGAAAATTATTATGGCAGATTCAGCAACACTAGAAAAATTACAAACTATTGTTAGTAATCAATTAGGTATTGAGAAAAATAAAGTAGTACCAAACGCAGATTTTGCTAAAGATTTAGGTGCAGATTCATTAGATGTAGTTGAATTAGTAACGGCATTTGAAGAAGAATTTGAAATTGAAATTGATGATGAAGTTGCTGGTGAAATGGCAACAGTTGAAGATGCTTTAAATTATATTGTAGAAAATCAATAAAATAAATTTAAGTACCATAGTTTATTCTACTTTTAATAATTTATGGTACTTTGCAATGTTTTACTAAATTTTACACTTCTCAAGAAATGAGTATAGTTTTTTCTAAAATCAAACAAATATTACATGAATCGTATAGTATTCAATTAGATCAAATTCAATTAGAAACAAATTTTGAATTGGAATTAGGAACTGATTCTCGAGAATTTTTTGAATTACTTAGTGATTTTGAAAATGCGTTTGGGATTGAAATTAATCTCGATGATGTAGATGAAATTGTAACAATTCAAGATACTGTTACTTATATTGAAAAAAGATTATCATTATCTGAACAATCAGAAGACCATTTGTTTTAATTATTTTTCTTTTTCAAAATACTAGGGAGTTTTCTTACTAGTTTTTTAACTTTAATATGCTACGGGATTTATTTTTATATTTATACAGTTTGCAGATCCCGAATTTATTATCTATAATTAAGTAACACTATTAACGGGATATAGCTCAGTTTGGTAGAGTACCTGGTTTGGGACCAGGGTGTCGTAGGTTCAAATCCTACTATCCCGATATAATAATATTTAGCTATAATTTAAAAATTTGTACTTTTCATATAAATTATTTTTTTAGAACCAATATAGAACTTATCAAAATTATTTATTCTTATTAAAAACTTAAATGCTCTTGATTTACCTAAATCTTTATTTTTTGTTTTTTTTTAATTATATTACTATTACTATTTTTATTATTTCTAAAAAATTTCGTAACTTATTTGATTCTTGAAGTAAATATTATTTGAGTTTTACTAAAACTATTAACTTAAAAATTTGAATTTTTTTAAGAAACTTTATTTCCATAAAAGTAGAATACAATTATCAGAAAGAGAATATTTTTAGTTAAGATATTGATGAAAAACTTATACGTTAATTTTTTACTTATTAGTTTTCGGTATTTTTTATATCATTTTTATTAATCAAAATAGATTTAAAAATATAACTAGGCTTTAATTTATTTAAATCACTTATGACTTTAGCAGATAAAATATTAGAATTCAAATTAGTTTTCGTTAGCGGACTAGAATCTTTAACAGGGAAAATTGCAACTAAAATTTTTCACTATCCACAAAATCTAGGTATGCCTATTGTCCCATCATATGATGTTCAACAGCAAGCAATGGTCGATTATGTATCAAAATTACCAGATCATAATACAATGTTTCCACCGCCGGCCGCCCCGGTAACATTTACTCAAGTTATTTTTGGTAATTTTCCAGAAATGTCAAAGATTAATAGAATTTTTTATGAACATAAATCTGATGGGTTTTACAATTTTTATGTTCCAAATTACAAAAATATTTTTTTTCTACCAGATTGGTTATCACAATGGCTTCAAATCCAATTTAATATTTCAATTGATACTACTCCATTAGAAATTATTCAACAATCATTATTTTTAGGTTTAGTCGGTTTTTTCTTTTTAGTAGATTTCCGTATGAAAATGTATTGGTTTTTAACTATTAATCCATATACACGTCCATGGATTTATATTATTTCTCTTACAGATTGGATTCAAGATGTTATGACTGGTCTTTCACCTGTTATGTTAGGCCTTGATTTAACTCCTTCAATAGTTTTAGGATTAACTGGAAAACTTGCCGATTCTCTTAATCATTTAGTGTTTACTATGCCATTTCTACCTAGTGAAGGTCAACCGGGAAAAATGATAATCGATGATCAAGTTAAAGATGTGATTTTATTCAGATATTTACCATCATTATGGTATACAAACCCAATACCAAATAATTTACGAGAATTTTGGTATACAGAACGACTTGATATTTATAATTTTATGAAAAAGAATTATGCTCATCTTGATATTCCATTTTTACCAGATCGAATTTTAAAAGATATTTCACAAAACCCACAAGTAACAAAGCCTTTAGCGGAAAATGTTTCTCATATAACAGATTTATCAGCAAATTTGGTTTCTCACCTTTCAACAGAAACTACCCAGTTTTTAAATTTTTTTGTAGAAAATCAAGTAGATTCTATTTTTGAAGTTATGCATAAATATATTACTTAATTTAAATAATTTTATTAATTAAGTAATATATTTAAATAATTTTATAGTCTATTTAAATAAATAAGTTTATTAAATTTATATTTTATTGTTTTGCTATAAATATAATTTTATTCGATGATTGAATACAATTATAAACAGAACTATCAATAGATTTTTAAATTAAATCTACAAAATAAAAATTTAAGGAAATTTAAAGAGAGTTTGATCCTGGCTCAGGATGAACGCTGGCGGTATGCCTAACACATGCAAGTCGTACGAGAGTTTTTAACTCAAGTGGCGGACGGGTGAGTAACACGT
>VMHT01036921.1_pt1 | contig 13741 bp, 32 predicted proteins | sample 4693611 | NCBI WGS metagenome assembly VMHT01 (sample SAMN12280063, study PRJNA550983) | marine metagenome | isolation source: seawater sampled from same location over 5 years 0.02-0.2 micron viral filtrate | place: USA: collected off the coast of southern California halfway between the port... ... | reverse complement strand
TGACTTCTTTCACCACGAGTGTATCCAACATAATAAGCTATTCCACCAATGACTACTATACGAACAAAGGAACGAATTGCACGTTTCTTGTGCATCTTCCGTTTCTTAGCCATAGCCATTCGTTTCTTCCGTTGATCCATTCCACTACGCTTCATACCAGCTTTATCACCACGCTGTTTCCATGCTCTCATATCACCCTCGTCGCGATGTTTCTTAACGGTAACTTCTGTCTTACCATCTACTTCTTTAACTTCAACTTCTTGTGCCATTAATGGTAAAGATAAAGCTAACATCATGAATAATTTTCTCATATCCATTCTCCTGTGTCTATTATAAAATCAAAGACAAACACTCCTACTAAATAAATAGTATTGAGGATACGATTTTTACGTACTTCTCTACAATTTATTTCTTTGTGTAGGTTTTCTATAAATTTTTGTGTATCTATCATACTATATTAGACTCATTAAATTGTAATAAGTTAAAAAATATTTATAGCATTACCAATTTGATTGAGAGTAGATGTTATAGCTGTAGATATAATTGCTCCATATGTAAAATATAACCATTTATTCTCATACCAACTTGGTTTAACTAACTTAGCTTTCTTTTTAGTAAGTTCTAATTGTTCATTAGTTAATTTAAGTTCTTCGTTAAGTTCAGTAATCATTAATGCTTTTAAACTATCTTGTGTAGACAACGAATCAACTTTAAACTCAAACTGTCGAAATTGATTTTCAAGATTAATTGATTCTTCTTTAGTTAAGGTTACTTGTGATAACCCTACTGATAATAGTAATAGTATTAAAAACTTTTTCATAAATCTTCTCCAAAAAATAACCAATAACCAAGTCCTACAATTACTACTATTGCAATTGTTAATTGTATCCAACCACTCATTTTTTAGCTGCTCTTTTTTTCAAAGATGATGCTGCTTTTTTTGCAGATGTTACTTTCTTTGGTGCTTTTTTCTTAGTAGCTTTCTTTTGTGCTTTTTTAATTTGTTTTTTTCTTTTTTCAGCTTTTTCTTTTATATCATGTACTTTTTTAATTTGTCTATCAATTTGTTTTACTTGTTTTCTTTTCTTTTCTGATGCTAGAGAACTTAATCCTAACATACCTAAAATCATTCCGATTATTTTCATTAGACCTTTCATATATAATCTCCTATATTTGTTTTAAATATTTAGATTCTACAAACCAAATTTTTCCAGTTAAATCTTTTACTTGTATTTTTTTAGACTTTGAAAAAGGTAATTTAGTTATTTCTTCAACCATTACAATATCATCTTTATATAACATACCATCAATAGTTGGATAATCTTTTACTACTTTAAATTTAATGTTTATCATTATTATCTTCTTCTTCAATTGGTGGTATATAATATGGTGGTGTCTCCGTATCAGTAGTATCTGGTTCTGTATACAATCCAATCTTCTGTTCAAACGCATTCAACGAGTCTTCTAAAGTCCCGTTGTAATCCTTATATAGTATAACTGTCGCTAATACTACGTGAAAATAAAACCATGGTGAGTTCATTTTTATTCTTCTTTCCCTTTAACTAATTTAGCAGCTGCTTTTTCTTTCGCGATTTCTTCATCAAAATCTTTTTTCTTTCCACCATAGTATTCGTAAGCGTGTCCTTCTTCTATTAAGATATCATTAACACTTACCCAACCATCGTGGTCTAAATCAATATCACTATCGTCATTTGCAATACATTCAGTAATATGTTCCCCTACAATTTCAGGGTCTACAAAAATTTCACCTAACACTCTACCGAACTTACCAGTTCCAAATGATTTCAATTTAAAAACTCCACCTTCTAATAATTCTTTGTTTCTGGCTTTGGCCGCTAAACCTTTTACTTTTTCTTCTTTATCTCTAGTTCTTGATTCCCAAGTATCAATACCCATATATCGTATACGCTTTTTAGTTTTCAGTTTGAAACCTAAATCGATAAAACAATCTATGGTATCTCCATCTACAACCTTAATCAATTCACATTGATATTCCTTAACATTAACTTTCTTAGCCACATAATTTCTCCCATAGGAATTAAATCCTTAGTTTAAGTTGGTTAGCAATCAATAACATTTTTTCAGTTTTTTCATTCCACTTACACTCTTTAATATTATTAAGTATAATTTTAGCGTCAGTAGATGTTATCTTACGATTATAAATATCACCACCGCTCGAATAAGTTAATTTATCTGAAAATGCTATATTATTTATTATATCTTTAACGTTTAAAAAATTCATAAAAGCTGAATAATTTCCCATTAATTTACTACTTGAATTGTCAGCTAAAACTATATACTTACAGTAAGTTGACCAATTACTTAGTTTCATTTCTTTCTCCTATTAAATATTACTGAACCGGGAAGAAAGGAACAAACCCGGCTCAGTTGTTTACGAATTGATTAAATTTATTTGTATCGTGACAAAAGTAAATTTAATCTTGTCGTTAATTTAGTTACATCATAACCAGCTTTCATCCTCTTGGTTATAACATCTTCATATGATTTAAGAACTATTTCATTTATTTTACTTGGTTTTACAACCTTTGTAACTTTACCCATATTAGGCTCCTACGTTATTTGATTCAATTTCTTCTTCGTTAAACAAGTCATCAGAAGAACCATCAGATACATACTTCTGTACTAACTGTTTAATAAATGTTCTTTCACTATCTACTCCACCGTCATCAGTATACTGAGGATAGATTGTAACCTCAGCCGCTTCATCAAGTCCAAACCCATCAAATAACAACCCAGCTAATTCTACAGAAGTTCTCGTAGAAATACCAGAACTGATTTTACCAGCGTCTGATTTCGATTCTGTTCTTGTTAAGTGAGAAATCTCAGAAACAGATTTAAGAAGTTCTGAATCTACATGAGGAAACATATAATTTAACAATCCATGTTCTTCAGTATCAGTTAAAACATCCATCTCAACAATAATGAATCTATCCATAAGAGCTTTATCCATAACCCTTGTAGAAGTATATTCATTACCAATGTTAGCGGTCGCTACGAAAGTTACACCCTCTGCAACACTAACTGTTTCAGCACCATCAGCCTCATCCAACCTAAGATACCTTTGTCCACTATCTAAAACGGTCATCATAATATTCCAAGCGTCAGGATGAGCCCTTGACAATTCATCAAGAAGAATCACAGAGTTTGGAGTTGATATAGCTTTCACAAATAGTGAAGGTGAGAAGTAAGTACCCTTCTTTTTATCAAAGTGAGTATTACCAATTAAAGTAGACCGAGGGTCTTGAGTAGCACCCAAGTTAAAGTAAAAGTCAGGTCTATCTAAAGAATTAACTAAAGACTTAGCCGCCATAGTCTTACCACAACCAGCAGGACCTGTCATTAAAATATTTTTACCTCGAACAGCAGAACGAACTAAGTATTTCCACTTCAGTTCTTTCATAACTAAACCTTTAGGTTTAAGTTTATAAGAATCATGTATAAAGTTAAGAACTTCAGCATGGTCTGATGGAATCTCTATTGAAGATACATCAAACTCTGGAACCGATAAACTTTCAAATTCACTCATCGGAACTTTCCACCAATATGGATTACCAACTTTATTAATTCGTTTCTCAAGGGCCATACCCTTCTCATAAGCACTCTTTCGAGTACTAGTACCTATTTCTGATGTGTATTTATTACCATCAGAATCAAAAGCGTTATATCGGTTACCCGACATTTCGATTTTGACAACAATATTGTTCATTTATTATTTCCTTTTTTAATTAACAATTTTTTTCTCATTTCTTATACCTAAATATAACACTGGAATACTATACGGGTCAAGAGCTATTTTCACTTTTTTCAATTTTTTTCCAATGTAAAGTACCATTAAAAGTTTGGGTTGTTTCCCAACCACACTTTTTCCATATACATTTCCAACTATATTCTTCTAATCTCGTTTGGGTAGGTTTCATCTTATATCCACACACACATTCTGGAGTATGTTTATATAACAATTTATTGACAACCCACTTAATCATTTTTCAAGAAACTTTTTATTCATTGTTTTTGAAACGGCCATTACAGAAGTTACATCAACAAACTCTGCATCTTTACCATACATTGTTTTAAAATCTTTCATAGTTGAATCACGACCATAATCAGAATCACCGATAAAATAACTAAGAACTTTAATACCACGTGTTCTCATATCATTAACCATCTTCTTAGTATGTCCAATCGCTTCTGAACTATAATAGGATAAGTCATTACTACTAAACATAGGCATTCCATCTGAAAAATTTAGGAAGTAAGAATCTCTATCGTTAGTAGTAGGAACAATCTCATTCATAATCGCTTCATAACATAAACCCTCTGGAGTAGTTCCTGAACATCTAACGTGACCAAACATATTTTTTACTTTAGTAAACTTATCAACTCTTGAATCATACGCAATCAAGATAAGTGGAACTGTTCTTGTACTTCTACGTCTACCACCAACTTCGTGAGTACTTCTGATTGAAACAATCACATCAACATTTTGAATCATTGAAGCCGCTTTACAAATTGCAACAACTGATGTCATTGCGTTATCCCATTTGTCTCCACTCATAGAACCACTAGCGTCAACTGAAATGTGAAGTATAGCGTCTGAATAAGATTCTGTAAAAGTAGTATTGAAAACTCTTTCGTTTCCAAAACCTAACTCAGCAATCAATCTCTTATCGATACGACCACTATCTAATCTTGTCCACTTAGTATCTCTTGACTCACCTCTAACTTGAAGTTTCCTACCTAAAGCAGTTCCAAGTCTAATACCTTCTTCTACAAAACCTTCTATATTATCATTACTACTACTATACCCATATCTACTATATTTATATGGTGATAAAATTCTTAATCCATTTTCATAATCACCACTTGATTCAATCAAGGTTTTTGTAAGTTTTTTAACTACTAAACAATTAATACCTTTTTTATTATAACCAACATCTTTACCAACAACTTCATAAGTCATACCAGATTCTTCAATGTTTTTTAATTCACGAGCATCTTTTATAGTAACTTTTTTCTTTTGGATATCACCATCCATAAACTTGTTTTGTTTCTTAATGGCGTTCTCTAATTGTTTTTTCTGATTAGGTGACAATACAACATCACTACCATTTGAATGACCTTGTTTTACATCACCACTTGACATAGCATCTTTTAGTCTTTCAAACTCTTCATCAGATAATTCTTTTGAATCACCACCACCATCTTCTGATTCACCACTTCCATTAGATTCATCATTAGGTTTAGTAGTTACTTCACCAGTATCTGGGTCTGTTTTTTCAATACCATCTTTTAAGTTGTCAAGTATAACACCATACATTTTAAGAGCGACTTCAAACGCTTCTTCAGTATTTTCTAAGTAACTAATATTTTTAATATCTAATTCTTTCCAAATTTTTCTAAGACCATTAAGAGCATCTAAGTTAGTATTCTTATTAGTAAGATTGATAATTCTAAACATATAAGATTCCATTGTTTCATCTGAATGTTCATCAGATAATAGAGCCTTATCAATTATCTTTGAGTAAAAATACTTATCATACATTGAATGATAATAACCTTTATAACCAGGAGAAGTAGAAAAAACATAATTGTCAATTCGTCTATCTTCTACATAGTTAAGTAAATATTTTATATTAACAACAACTTCACTTTCACTAAAACCTTTTTTGAAACCCCTTTCAATATATTCTTTAGGGATATTAAATGTAAGGTTTTTAAGAAATTCAAAATCTGAAAGTTTGATATGTGAACCTTCGTGAAGAGCAAGACCAACAGAGGGGTCAAATAATTTACCATCTAACTTAGAACCAATAGTAACCGTTTTACCATCAGTATAAGATTCATCGTTACTATTAAATTTAACTTTGATATCTGATTCACCAGTTACAATAGTAACAAAGTTTGATATCGCTCTACGATACCCAGCGAGAGCAACTAAATCAGTTTTCGGTTTAGTATTAACTTCCACTTCATCATCAAAGATAGAAGTACTACGAGTATTCCAATCCCTATCCATCCAAAAAGAAGAATAGTTATTAGTACGATTCTTCGCTGTGTATTTATCACGAAGTTTCATCGGATTAAAATGTCTAAAAGTTTTCAAATCTTTCATATTATCTCTCATTATCTACTATAATATACATATAAAACTACATACGGGTCAAGAGCTTTTTCACTTTTTTTCACTTTTTTTATCAAAAATCACCTTCTGCTACTTGAAATACGGTTAAACCTAATGCTCTCCACATATCAACAACCTTATTTCTATCATCTACAACAAGAAATACATCATCAATATCAACAAATAAATCTAACATATGTTTCTTTAAGATTTCATCAGGCATAAACCTCATATCTTGAGTAGCAATATTACCATCAGCAATCTTATCTCCCCATTTAAGAAACTTATCAGGTCTCAGTACTAACTTTTGAAATGGTACTCTATGTCTGGATAACCAACTTTTAGTAGTATGAAATGACCTATCATTCCTACCACTAAAGATAACAACATTAAAATCATTCTCAGCAAACATTTGAGCCATTTTAACAACTGGTTCATTAGGAACGTCTAACTTAATATTAGACGCATCAAAGAAAACATCCCAATCTAATTTACCATTAGGTTTGGTAGCTAACTTTCTCCTAACATCTATGTTAGCGAGAGTACCATCTAAATCAAATATTATTGTGTTTTTATTCATACTTGAATATAACGAAAAAAAGTAATATAAGTCAAGTGCTTTTTTTACTTTGTTGATATTTATCTACGATAAAAAGAAAAGGGAAACTAAATAGGGCAGTCAATTTAAATCAGGTTTTAATTCATAATCATCTATTAGTCTAAAAGTAAGTATCCACTTCATATCATCATCTTCATCCCATTCTTCATATGAATCTAATATACAAGTATCAGTAACCATTTTTTTTATTACTTGTTCTTGTTGAGATTCTTTACTACATATAATTACTATCGTATCACCAGCCGTTTTTATATAAAGTTGATTATCTGCATGATTATATATTGTATTATCTTTCATCATACTTTATCTAATGTATTTGATGTATTTAATATTATTATAGCTAATGCTAATAATAATGATATCCATATCTTTAAACTTGGTAATTCCTTTAAAAATATAGCTGTTAATATTCCAAATGTTATTGTGGCCATTCCAAACCCCAATGGTCTGATTGCCCAATATTGTCCAAAGTGTTCATACGACATTCTTGTAGAATAATAAAATAAAAATGATATCGGAACTCCACCTAATATTATCCACCAAGTTTCTTTAGCCCAATCCCATTTAAATTGCGCATTCATATGTAACCACGCCAAACAATTCCCTATGAATGACATTAATAAAACTAAAAATAACTTATTCATTATTTAGGTTTTCCTTGAAATGTTATACCAGCATTAGCTAGTAGTTGGTCGAAAGAATATGATGTTAAATCTTCAGTACTATCAATTGGTTTTAACGTTTCAAAGAAATATAAAATCCAATCATAATCTTGATTATTAAATGCTATAAGTATATCCATTACATCTCTTTCAGTAATAACATATTTGTATTCTGGAAATTCTACTCTCATTTATAATAGTTTATCCAATACTTGTTGTTTTGGTATAACTCCAATAAACCTACTTATCTCTTTACCGTTCTCTTCTATAACAGTAGTGGGTACAGAACGGATATTATATTTCTCTGCTTTATTTTGTTCGTGGTCTACATCAATAAACTCTATTGAATAACCTTCTCCTGCTATTTCATTCATAATTGGTTTAAAAACTTTACAAGGCCCACACCAAGTTGCTGAAAAATATTTCATTGTTTTCATTATAATGTACTCCTACTTTAAATACTTACTTAATCTTGAATTTTTAATTTTATCAATTACTTTATTTACTTCATTTAATTGTATGTGTAATTCAGTTAATTGATTATTAAGGTCTTCAATATATTGTTTTTGTTTATCTACACTTTCACTAAGAAGTGATTTAATAGAACTAATATTACGGTCATCAACAATATCTTGAGTTATATTATATTCTTTAAGATTATTAATTGATAATAATAGTTCTGAATATAGTGAATCTATTTTACCACCTGCATCTTTTTGACTATTCTGCATCATCTTTGTAAGAGATTTTTCTGCTAATTGACCACTCTCTATTAGTGTATGTAGAAAATCAATATCATCTAATATCTTATTTAAATCATTAACGTGTCGTCTAACAGTTTTTGGGTCTGATACTTTTTCAAATGCAAATACTTTATCTGATATCACTTCGTATTCATTCATAACTTTATCAAGTGATTCATCAAATTCTTTTGTTGCATAATAAAGACCTGTGCCGAAACTCCCAGCACCAATTAGTGCCAAAATTATTATATTCATTACTTTTTTCATTTCATAACTCCTTTAATATCCTATTCCAAATATAAATGCTATGGTAGTCCATATTGCAAATACAAATAAAAACTTACCAAACATATCTCCAAATTTCTGATTCATTACTTTCTCCAATAATAATATTTGTACATAACGGTTGTATTCTTTGTAGCATAAGGTACTACAATTTTATATCTAATCATAAATATCTCCTAATATCTGTTTATTAAATTTTTTTTTATACTTCCTCTCCATATAAAGAAAACTTCTTTATCGGTTGTGGTTTATCTACACCATCTTCAATGTATACTTCACCCTTTTTAGCATCAATAAAAAATTGTGAGGATTTATGTACTACATATATTTGATTTAAACAATCAGTAAGACTACCGTAAACTATATCACTTTCACTTTCTATTAATGCCCATCTGTCTCCAGGTGGTACTCTACTTGCTACTAACTCTTTCATTAAGGTAACCATCCTTTCATAATATCTTTTTTTGTTTCTTTACATCCACAATCTACTATACAACCACATTCCTTTTTATCAAAAACTTTATCGTTTGGATCTATCTCTTCTAATAATTCTAAAGAATCTTTCTTTGACCAATTTGGAACTTCTTTACTTTTCCACATATACTTTAATCCTTGTTGCATATAATATACCCAATTTTTCATTTTGTTCTCTCCTTAAAAAAATTTTTCCATAGTGTGTTTATATTTTAACGGTTCGTGAAAAGTCCACGGCACACTTTCATCATCTCTTGTATAACATTTATAGTTACGAATTATAAACGGTAGATTATCTACCGAATAACCTTCTTGGTGGACACCTCTATTATCTATTTGTATTTCTCTATCTTTTCTAGCGAATATCCATATACCCTTACCAGTTTTTGTAGTTTTATCAAATACAATAAAGTCTTTTTCATATGACTTCATATCAACTATTACTTCACTATGTCCTGGGTCATCTATAAACGCTGGAGCGTGTGGTAGAGGAAAAGTCCAAACAATATTCTTACTTATTCTACAAACCTCGTCAACAAAAGTTTTCATATATTCTTGTGGTATGTGTTCAAGAGTTTCAGAACACCAAACCCAATCCCACTCTTTATCTTTAAAGTTTGTACCCTCTACAACATCTTGATTATAATCAACTCTATCACCTTGTCTAATATATAAGTTTCTATATTTTATACAACGAGTTTGTAATACACCTCTATATGGTGCGGTACTTCCACCACCTACATCAAGTATTGATTCAGCACCTCTTGGTGGTAGATAAGATAGAAAGAAACGAATTACGTTCTCTACGTTTTTATGTGATGATACATCAATCATAAAATATAATTCCTTTCAAATGTTTGCATTTAAGCCGTCCCTGGTTCTTCTGATATTAATATTGTTTTATAATAAATTTTTTCTGCTTCTTCACATATCTTATTAAAGTCTTGTCCTTCTAAACTTTCTCTACGACCACTCAAACTTTGTATATTGTAATGGTCAAGTATCAAGTCTATGATAATACTATCAACTGGTGATTTCTGTTTAAACTTTGGTTTCATATTGTCTCCATAGTGTATTATATATTTTCATTTGTTTAGTAACTGGATTCCAATCCCAATCATTAATCATAAGACCATAGTGGTCATCAACCATTTCCCAATCAGTATAAGTATAAACATATTCTTCCGACCATTCAGATTTCACTTCTGTTTGATTCTTTATATTCTTATAACCATTTTTGTTAGCCCACTTCTCTATTCGTTTTCTTAATTTTTTTATCTTCTTAGTAATTGTATAACGTCTATCGTATTTATCGACAGAATCTTTTAATTCACGTAAAGTACATTTACGTATAGGAGCAAGATATGTTTCACCAACGTAATCTCTCAGATATTTAATAGCATTAATCTTAGAGCCTTCAGTTAAAAAATATTCTATCTCATTACGTAACTCATAATCTTCTTGTAACGATAACCAAATACGTTCCATATTAGTACCATTCTTAATAATATTTATTCGTTTTTTTGTATCTGAAATATGATTTAATGCCATTATACTTTACGTAATCTTGCCTTTGTTAATTTTAAAACGTGTCTGTGAGAACCCATTGTTTGTACAACGGTATATACCTTACCATCAATTTTTTCTATTTGATATGGTGGGTCACCTAATTCCATAATACCAGGCATCATTGGTAATATATAATCACCAACTTTAAAATCTTCTTTATCTGTAGACATATTCGTTTCCTTGTTTTTTATTTGTTGTTTCATAAGGTTCTGCTATAATGTAAGTCATTTTATTGTCCTTTCTATATATCCAGGTGTTGTTTTATCAAATGGTCTCCCAAACCTATCTAATGTCTGATATTCTGTTGTATCAAATAGTTCTAATTGATTTGGATTATCATAATCTATAACCCAATGTCTCCAACCACTATTAGCAAAATCTTGTAGTATAGGTATTTCTAAATTATTAAATGGATCATCTAACTCCATTCGTATTGGAAACTTCATATGTCTAATTGTTTTCATTAGAATTTACTTGACCTTAAAGTATGTATATTAGCAATAAAAAATTGAGCACCATTAGTAGCATAAAATGTTTTCGGTAAGTTATCATATTGTCCTTTAGGTAGTTTACCCATATCTGTCATATTAGGTGTACCACCATGTGTTCCAATTCTTTCAGGCGGTAATCCTTCTAAGTCACAATAATCCCATTGTAGTTCACCATCTATACCATATAGTTCTACAAGAGGTTTACTTCTATTCATACTATATAATTGTATTAATGGGAACTTCATTACTTAAATATTCGCCTGAATTATAATATTCTTGGTTACATACTGGGTTACATTTATTATTACATATACAATAGATTGATACTCTTCGTGTTTCCCTAACTGATATCTCAGCTTTATCGCCACAGTTATCACAAGTCCACAAAACATTTCCGTTAGCTAATCTAGGATATATAATAATCATTTATACTTCTTCCACAAAACATTCATCTTTTTAAATATTTGTTTACTTGGATAAAAATCGTTATCCTCAATCATCAAATTAAAAGTATCGTCTACATATCTCCAATCACTATTTTTTAATGCATTAATAGTTGGAAGCGTCTTATATTCTATTCGGTTTTTTAGTGAGTCGAGTTTTTCGAGTATAGTTTCTCTAAAAAATATTTCTGGTGATTCGTACTCGTTAAGAGGCTCATCTATAAGCATTTCATCAATAGTAATATGTTCATCATCGTAGTAGTGTTGATAATTATATTTATATTGATCTGGATTCATTATTAACTATTCCAAGTAATTCTAATAGTGTAGTATTATATTCTGGATACTTAGACATTACTTTAAATAAATTAGTAGTATACTCAGGTGGTATACTATCAAGATTGTGTTCTTCCATAATATTAAACTGTTCTATAAATGTATTAATAGCTACTTGTAATTCTTTAGGTAAGAATATAGCTGCTCGTTTAGTATAACTCATTTATTATTCTATGTTATGTATTAGTAATTTTATTTTTACTGTCTATCAATTTAACCAAACGGTGTTTCTCTTTTTTAGATTCACCAGGTCGAGTTTTAATAAGTTTTAGTTGTTGAGTAGGAGTACGAGATTCCCGTATCTCTTGTCTATTAGACGCTTCTTCTTGTCGTTGTCTAATACGTGATTTATTATTTTTACCTTTACTTTTCATTACTAGTCCAATGTTAAAATGTGATATAGTGCTAAACTAATACTCAATAGAGTAACACTAATGGTTAATATTAATGTAAGGTTGTTTATCATTTATGATACCAATGTTTATTAAAACCTATAGGGTGAAAAGCTTACCTCGACATGCGAATGGGTCAGAGCGGTGTGACAATATGACATACTTCTGGGTTCACGACTAATTAGTAGGGGTACTGTCATCTTGTCACTGCTTGAGTTAAGCCTCCCCAATGATAACACCCACTCGTTGGAACATTTCTTTCATCTCCCATATGTGGGTTAACATCATATCGAGTGTCTTATCGTCTGCCTGTGTCAGTAAGGTACCTGATATTACATCGTGTATTATCTCATCCATTATAAGACTATCTAGTTCTTGTACGTCTATGTTCTTTGGTATCTTCATTAAAAGCTTTTTACCTCACCGTTGGTTGTTTAATTATAAGTATCTATATCTTTTATCTAACCACCAAAAAAATTGTTGTGAGGTTGAATACTATTGTTTTATATCCAACCCCACTGGAGGTGACTGAGTTAAATCTTCGTGGTGGAACAAGCCGGTAGTTTACCTAATTTGTCGGTATCCCATTTACCCACCACTTATTGTTTAATTCTTTGAGTAGTGAGGAGCCAGAATCCATTCCGTTAGATATTATCGCTCTCGACTTCATCATCGTTTCAACACTACTCTAAGTAGTAGGGAATCCAGTAGTCCGAGGACTTTCAGTACCTTTTAAGTCTATTCCCTAAATAGAACCTCACCTGGGATTCGAACCCAGCCATCTATTGTAGTAGTACTATTACAATCCGTTCCTCTTATGAGGTTTGTACAATTCTTGAGAGTTCCAAATCGGTAGTCACTCACAACCCACCAACCGTTCCAAATATGTAGTCACGGTCAAACCCACAATACTTTTCAGTCATCCGATTTTACGCCCTTTATCGGTTTTCAGTACTATTCCCTTATTTCATGGAACGGGCTTCATCTAAGTCATTATTTAATCTCTCTATTCACACTTGAATATACAACATAAGTACTATACGGGTCAAGAGCTATTTTAATTATTTTCACTCGGTTGTACTATTTTGTACTTAACTTTAGGTTTAATAACAGTTTTTTTAACGAATTTACCGTTATCTATACAAAGTACCTTCTCACCCTTATCATTTTCTTTGACCCAAACATCACCTCTCATATTATATTCCTTTATTTATACCTAAATATACAACATAAATAGTATATAAGTCAAGAGCTTTCTTCAAAGTAACGAAGCTTTTTTATTCGCAGGTCAACCGCAGGTACGGGCAATAAAGTACTTGACCCGTATATCCTTTATTTCGTATATTCTAGGTTACCCCCGACTAGTGGCCTATATAAGCTTCTCTATTCAACATACCTAATATACGACATATAATGGACAAAGTCAAGAGCTTTATTTCGGTTTGTCATATTACTTGGAAAATAGCTACAAAAAAACCCTCAAGTAAGAGGGTTGGGTATAAAAAATAAAGAGGCCTGTCATAATGTCATAGGTAAATTGGTCTTGGATTTGACACCCAACTAT
>VMHT01057798.1_pt1 | contig 13746 bp, 17 predicted proteins | sample 4693611 | NCBI WGS metagenome assembly VMHT01 (sample SAMN12280063, study PRJNA550983) | marine metagenome | isolation source: seawater sampled from same location over 5 years 0.02-0.2 micron viral filtrate | place: USA: collected off the coast of southern California halfway between the port... ... | reverse complement strand
TAATTCAAGCTTTGCGCCAGATGCCAGATATTGTCGAAAAGAGCCTTGAGCTTAAAGAAGATATCGTCAATATAGCTTCTGAGATAGCCCAACAAGACAACGCGCTATTTTTAGGTCGAGGAATGTTTTATCCCATAGCAAAAGAAGGCGCACTTAAACTTAAAGAAATTTCCTATATTCATGCAGAAGCCTATCCAGCAGGAGAGCTTAAGCATGGGCCGCTGGCATTAATTGATGAGCGCATGCCAGTCGTTGCAATTGCTCCGGAACACGAATTAGCAGAGAAATTGGTATCCAATCTCGAAGAAGTCAAAGCAAGAGGCGGCGCATTATATGTATTCGGTAATGCAAAAGAAAAGCTCTCTCTAGAAAGAGGCAAATACATCAGCATGCCTGAGTGCGATTTTTTACTGACGCCAATTTTATACACGATTCCTCTGCAAATTTTATCTTACGAAGTTGCGCTAATTAGAGGAACTGATATTGATCAGCCAAGGAATTTAGCTAAATCCGTTACGGTGGAGTAGAAGAAAACAGAGAATTTAAAGGATTAATAATTTGGGCAGTTATTCTTTTTTTGAGAAGAAAAAGTTTTAAAACAACATAATATCTTGGGGATTGTCACAATCCACCTCATTTATTAACTCTTGGAGCATGCCATAACTCATTTCTCTTGATGGAGTTATATCTAAAAGACCATCTTCGCTTATTGCTAATCCCTCATATGGTTCTAATGAATATTCAACATTTGCTTCGTGAAATTCTTCTTTTGTATACCATCTGTTCGGTTTCATAAATGGTAACACTAAGTTTTCGCTTAATACTCTATATTCATCGGTAGTACAGTTATATTCATAAGCGCCATATATTTGAACAACCACATCGGAATTACTACAAGACGTTATGGTAAAAGCAAAAGCAAGCACTAATATAGATTTTTTTAGTTTTTTCATAATTCTTAATATAAATGATTTTATGAATAATTAGTTACAACTAAGCACATTTATTTTGATATCAAGTTCAAGATGAAGGTAGTTAACGACAAACTAGACTACATTGATGAGTCAGATAAGAAGAAAGGATATAATCTTAAAGATGGCAAAAATATCTACAAAACTGGACTGGTCAATGAAGTTACTGCAAAAGCAGGTAGGGTATGGTCAAAAAAAAGCAATGAAGAAGTCAGTAGGAATAAGGGAGAATTCTTATTCTCTGTTTCATTCAAGTCAGTCACGGTTGAGTAGATTTAAATAGTGCATTAAAAAGGAGAAATTATGGAAATAAATTTTTACATTTGGTTAATTCTGACGATTGCGGTGACAGCATATTCTTGGATTTTGATCGCAAAATGGGCAAAGAAAAAAGATACGAAACAATAATCTCTCGAAAACTAATTGACTGTTGTAAAACACTCAGTGACTGTTGAATAAAAAAAGAAATTAAAAACAATGAAAAAGGGTCGGGTTAATTCCACTCCGTTACCGTCGAATAAATCAAAATGGAAATAAATTGGATAGCATTCGGTTGGATTATAGACATGACTCTCAATGGATTAGTATGGCTCATTATTGCTACATTTTCTTTGATACTAATTGATATGACTGAAACATGGACGAGAAAAGCTATTAAATGGATGGATAAGGCTGATAAATGGATAAGAAAATTAATAGACATCTTGTTTGAGTGGATTCAAAAAAAGAATCTTAAATTGATCTCTAGCATTATATTGCTAACTGTCTTTGGTATTCTTGCTCAACTAGGAGTAATACCTAAGTTAATAACTTTATGAATGAAACTGCTGGCATGCAGAAAGATGATAGAGAAAACTATTTTCAAGGGAATTACTCGTGAAATACTCATTCACTGTTCGAAAACACTCCGTTACGGCGGGATAATTTATGATATTTTCTAGCCCCATAAAAAACAGACTTTATATTTTTATAATGTTTAGCATTTTTTTGACTTCTCAAATCCATGCAAACGAATTTAAAGTCGGGTTTGCAGAGCTTCCAATTACCCCTGAGATAATTGACGAATGGGAAGATACAAATAATGACGCTCAATTTGATTCAGATATTGATAGGTGGACTGATGTGGACGGCAACAACCAATTTGATGCTGTTTGGATGGCAGGGTTTCAAAATAAACGAGCCGCTCAAGGAGTTAAAGATGACCTCATGGCCGTAACTGCCGTGATCGACGATGGCCAGACTCGTATAGGAATAATTAGCGCTGACACTATTGGGCTAATGCGTAAATTTGTTCTTAGTGTGCGTGAGGACGTCCCTAAAGAGTTGGGGCTAGATTACATTATGGTGCATGCAACGCATAATCATGAGGGCCCTGATACTCAAGGTCTTTGGGGCCCCAGCTTTTTAAAAAGCGGCGTAGATGAAAATTATATGAATCAGCTTAAAAGAGATTTCATACGCTCATTAAAAATGGCTATAGATAATTTGGAGCCCGCAGAAATGAGTTTGGCTTTAATTCCGACCAATCCTCTTACGCCTATCAAAGACAAACGAAAGCCTATCGTGATAGACGATGACATCAGAGCAATTTTGTTTAATCGCTCTGATGGCTCAATTATCGGCTCGTTAATCAACTTTGGAATTCATGTCGAACTTACGTGGGATAAAAACTTAGAATTAACTGCTGATGTTGCAGGCTACTTAAGAAAAGGCATCAGCGAGGGTATTTACTATGAAGAAAAGCTAATTAGAGCCGGACTTGGTGGAACCACGTTATGGCTTACAGGAAACATTGGGGGCTTGATGACATCAGGGCCAACCGATCCAATTTATGATCCTGTTTTAAAAAAAACGCTCACTAAACCAAGTCATGCTAAAGCACGTACATACGGATATAGCTTAGCAAGAAGTGTCATAGAGGCTTTTCAGGCAGGTGATTTTAAAAAATCTCCAAAGCCATCGATAACTGTCCACTCAACAGAAATAGAATTAGGTATAGAAAATTTTATGCTCTCATTAGGTACTTTGCTTGGCGTAATTGATACCGATCCTAAATTAAGTCTGATGCCACCATTTATACGTTATCTCAGTGAAGTGGCATTTATACAAATAGGAGACGCATCTATTAGCGGCGTTCCTGGAGAACTCTATCCAGAAATTGCCGTTGGAGGCATAGAAAATCCCATAGGCGCTGATTACGACATAACCCCACAAGAAGTTCCTCATTTGCGAAGCCAACTTCCAGGCAAACTTAATTTGATGGTGAATTTAGCAAACGATGCTATTGGGTACATCATTCCTAAAAGCGAATGGGATGAAGATGCTCCTTGGATTTATGGAGAGAACGAAGAAACTTATGGCGAGGTAGTATCTTTGGGTCCAAATACTGCGCTTATAATTCATGAAAATCTTCTTAAGCTCATAGAAGAATCAAAAAATAAATAAAGAATGGAAAAAATACTTTTTAAAAGAAAATTGCTCGTCACTTGAAAGCTATTAGTGACCGAGGATTAATTTAAACAGCACCGATAGAATAATTTAGAATACCAACTTAATTAGGGAGAATTATGGAAACCTTTGCAATTTTAGGCTTTGTCTTCGGTCTAGTAGCTTTTATTCGCACAGAAAAGCTCATAAGAAATTTAAAAAAAAGTAACAAAATATAATGGAGCAAATTGTAATTAGCGGCACAGGTGTTTTTACACCAGAACAGTCCATAACCAATGGGGAGTTAGTTAAGGCATACAACGAATATGCTGAGAAATTTAATTTATCAAACAAACAAGATATAGATTCAGGCAAAACCGACGCTTTAGAGCTATCAAACGAAGAATTTATTTTTAATGCTTCGGGCATTAAGAATAGATACGTAATGGATAAAGAGGGCATCCTTGATCCAGAAATTATGCATCCAATTTTAGATAAAAGAAGCGATGATCAACCTTCTATTCTTGCTGAAATGTCAATCAAGGCTGCAGAAAAAGCTTTAAATGAAGCGGGCAAAACTGCTAACGATATTGATGCGGTTATTACTGCCTGCTCAAACCTTGAAAGAGCTTATCCAGCTATTTCCATAGAAGTGCAAGAATTATTAGGCATTGAGGGGTTTGCTTTTGATATGAATGTGGCGTGTTCCTCGGCGACATTTGCTATTCAAGCTGCCGCAGACATGATTCGTTCGGGTAGTGCAAAAACTATTTTGATAGTGGATCCAGAAATTTGCTCAGGTCATTTAGACTTTAAGGATCGTGATTGTCATTTTATTTTCGGTGACGTCTGCACCGCCATGATACTTGAGAGGAAGGAAACAGCTGAATCGAATAATTGTTTTGAAATACTTTCAACTAAGTGCATCACTCAATTTTCAAACAATATTCGGAATAATTTTGGATTCCTTAACAACGCAAAAAAATCTTTACCATTAGATAGAGACCTTTTGTTTATGCAGCAAGGTCGAAAAGTTTTCAAAGAAGTTGTCCCAATGGTTAGCAAATTAATTACCGACCACCTTGATGAAGAGAAAATCCATACCGACGAAATAAAAAGACTCTGGCTTCATCAAGCTAACAAGAGCATGAACGACTTAATTGGAAAAAAAGTATTAGGCAGGACCCCCAAGGAGCACGAGCAGCCCAATATATTGCAAGATTATGCAAATACTTCTTCTGCTGGGTCCATAATCGCTTTTTCAAAATTTAGCGACAATATGAATAAAAATGATATTGGTGTCTTATGTTCATTTGGCGCAGGATATTCTGCTGGGAGCATAATTCTTAAGAAAATTTCCTAAAGAGAGAGAAAATGCCAGAAATGACAATATTAGGATGGTTTCATACCGTCACCGGAGTAATTGCTGTATTAAGCGGCTTTTATACTTTGTACAAGTACAAAATTATTTCAAGCGAGCAAAAAATAGGAAGGCTCTATATTTTAGTGACGGCAATTGTGGCCGGTTCGGCATTAGGTATCTACAACCAGGGCAGTTTTGGAGTCGCACACGTTCTTGGCGTTCTGACTTTAGTCGCCTTAGCGGGAGGCTATATTATGGAGAGATACCGATGGTTTGGATCTTTTTCAAAATATTTCCAAGCGCTTGGCTACACTTCGACGCTCCTATTTCACATGATTCCTGCTATTTCTGATTTTCTAAGAAGGCTGCCTTTAGGAGATCCTTTCATTGATTCATTTGAAGATCCTTTGCTGTTGAATTTTCATCTAGCCTTTTTAATTATTTACTTCATAGGAATTATTGCTCAAATGATCTGGCTTAATAGACACGCCACCCAACAAGAAACCTAGGAAAAAATGGAAAAGACTTTCATCACTATCGGCAGAGTTTTGCTTGGTCTTTATTTTTTATTTCCAGGGATTTCCAAAATTCCAACTTACGCACTCACAATTGAATACATGGCTCTCCACAACATACCATTTGTGAGCATTCTTTTACCCATCACAATATTTTTGCAATTAGTCTTGGGATCAACTCTCATAATAGGTTACCGAATAAAAGAATCTGCTTTAGTTCTCGCTGCATTGACTATTTTGATAAATATCGGTGTGCATGACTTTTGGAATGATTACCCAAATACAGATGCAGCCCACGAGCTGCAAAACTTCATTAAAAATTTAGGCATTTTTGCAGGATTATTAGCATTAAGTGCGAGCAGTAATATTTCTCAATGGAGACTCTTCAAGCATTCTTGATAGATATTTTCTTCTTAGGACAATTTATTTTAGTGAATGTAGAATAATCGAATGGGGGAAATTGATAAGTCAGAAAATGTAAAAAAAGCAGCCAGCTTGCAGCTTCCTGAGGTTGATTGGCTTGAAAAAGAATCTAACCCTGATAAATTTTTTAAAGACCTTAGATACGCCCTATCTGAATTTGGATTTATGGTGCTAACAAATGCGCCAGGTCTAACCGATGAATTCCAGCAACAAGCATTTAAAGAAGTAAGAGGTTTTTTTGATTCACCGTCAGAGCTTAAAAAGACTTCTTATATTGGTAAAACTCCATATTTTAGAGGATATAGCTTACCAACGCCGGCCGATAGTGGCTTTGGACAAGTTATTGAAGCATTTCAGTACGGCTTCGAACAGGAGCCTTTGTGTGAATACAATGATAAATCTCAGCCTATCCATCGTAGATTATTTCGTGGCCCAAACACTTGGCCAGATGAAGCCTCGCTTCCAGGATTTCGACCACTTATTGATGATTTAAATCAGCGTTATCATCGCTTGACCCATCTGCTGGGCGAGGTAATTGTTGAGTCGTTAGGAGAAGATGTTGAAGCGTTTCATAAATATTTTGATTTTGACGATCCCGATTTGGCCGCAAGCCTTAATCATAATTACGGACTAGATGCCTATGCCGAGGAAGATCAAGATAAAGTTCGCAAAGAATATAAAAAATTTTCAAGCGATAAAGTTGGCGCGCATATAGATGGACCACCTTTTATTGCTTTATTGATTAATGATAGGCCTGGACTTCAAGTTGTGGCAGCGGAAGGCGAATGGATTGATGCACCCGTTACCTGTCGAACAGCACCAGGAGATTATCATGTTCCAATAATTCCTGGATCAGTCATTGTCAATACCGGTGGAACTCTAATGCATTTAAGTGAGGGGCGTTACTCAGCAACCTTGCATCGAGTTAACACCACCTTAATTCCTGAGGGCGAAACACGAGTCTCGATGCCTTATTTTCTGATACCAAAAATGGAGGGAGACCTAATACCTTTTGGGAAAGCCATAGTTGACTCGGTTGGCGCAGGAGGTTATGAATCTGGACGAGATCGAGGCGCTAACGCAAGCGTAAATAGAATGGGAACTTTTCCTCAAGTGACTCGTCGTTGGTGGGCAGAAGAATATTCAGAACTTCGCCAACAACAGCGCGATGAAGTTGATGCCGAAACTCAGGCAGCGTATGAGCTCGCCAAAGAAAGAGGCAAACGTTTCACCCAGCAGAAAACATAACAAAATCATTCAAAAGTTTTATGGCCTCAGACAAAATAAGGCAGTTTCTAGACTCCTGGAAAAACGGTGTTATAGAAATTGGCAAAGTTTTTATTGATGGCGGGGATTATAAAAAATGCGCAGATAACTTCTTAAGCGTTCATTATGCTTTTGATATCGAAGAAGTTTTATTCAAGCCCACTTTTACGAAAGAAGTAATATTTAGACATAACAAAGATGATGCATTGTCCTATTTTGTAAAGGGCGACATTGAGGAAGATAATGGTTTTGCGCTTAAGCCCTGGGAGAGCATAGATCTTGTTGAGGTGAATTCTGTCGTGGAAGGATCACTAACAATTGCTATGGGCACTTTTAACTTTAAGCCAGTTAGCGAAGATGTAACTACCCTTGTTGCTTTTACATTTCTGCTGATCAAAGATAAAGATTCTCTCAAAATAAAGGTTCATCACTCATCTCCAGTTTAAACCTCCATCAACTCTCTAATTCTTGTATTTCATACTGATTACAAGTAACTTTATTTCAAATTTAGGAGAAAGAAATGAGAAGAATAATTACCGGCCACAACGACGGTGGAAAATCTGTCATATCCATTGATGGACCGCCGGCAAGATCAATCGGCGAAGAAGCTGGAGGTCTTTATGAAATTTGGAATACCGATGGCAGTGGTTTTGACACAACTTCAAATGAGGATAGGGCTGATATTGATATCGTATTGTCCCCTGTGCAAAAAGGCACAAAGTTTAGGTATTTTCAAATAAATCCAATCCCCGAAGGTGTTCCTCAAGAAGCTATTGAGGCAGCCACCGCAGAGGCATTTGAAAAGATAGGTGCAGCTCACCATAGGGTAGATACATCAAGAAATGCTGCAATGCACGAAACAGATACCATCGATTACATTATTCTTTTAAAAGGTGATGTGACTTTGATCTTGGATGAAGAAGAGGTTCAGTTAAAACCCCACGATGTTGTTGTCCAAAGAGGCACAAATCATGCCTGGGTAAACAATGGATCAGAGCCTGCACTGTTAATAGCCGTCCTTATTGATAGCAGCATTGTATAAGTAATAATTTTGATAAAAAGGCTAACAATCTTAATTACTTAATGTAGAGTAGGAATTCTTGAGAAATTAAGAAATGATAAAAACTCAACTAACAACAGACAAATTTGCAATGACCATATCATTTGCATGTGTTGTGCACTGCTTTTTTGTTCCTTCTTTCATAATCTTGTCATCTGGAGTCCTCCCTTTTGCCTTGGACAATGAAGTAGTACATAAATTAATAGTTTTAATTGCCGTTCCAGTAAGTGTATTTTCTTTGTACTTAGGGTATAAAAATCACAAAACTTTCTCTTTTATCCCTGCAGGAATCTTTGGGCTTGCGCTTCTCATAACCGCAGTTATTCTTGGTGAAAGCATTTTGGGAGAATTTGGAGAAAAAGGCCTCACATTATTTGGCTCAATTTTTGTGGCCTTTGCTCATTTCAGGAATCATCAAATTTGTAAGCAGTTAGATTGTGATTGCCATGAAGACGACATTTTGGTCTCTGACTCTTAATTATTGTCACTAATTTAAACTGATGCTTGGTGCTCAAGTTAGATCAAGCCAGCCACATAATGTAATAGATTCAAAGTTTTAGTTGATATGGAAGACAAAATCACTACGCAAAAAAAAATCCTTAGAGTATTAATTATTGCTTCACTTATTACTACCTTTTGTTTGGTAATGCTTAATCCAGCAAAAGCCATTCCTATGGAGATTAACCAAGTAAATTATTTTTCTATCTTTGGCTTTTTATTTTATCTTCTTTCTTTGGCTCTGTTATTTTTTTTAAATTCGTGGGGAAAAATACTTTTCACTATTTATATTTTAGAGGGGCTGATAGCTAGATGGTATGGTCCAGAATACATAGAGCCGCCTGAGAGTTTATTTCTTTTATTTACTTATCTTGAAGGGGCGATAGAAGGAGCTATCTTGGCAGTAATTTTCTTAACGCCCATCGCAAAGCTTTTCAAGTCCGTTAAAGGTCATCTCTAACGATCGCTCGCGCTAGTTAATGCAAGAGCCAGATTTATCCTGATTGGCTGCCGCAAGAAGAGCTTTATGCACGTCAGTATTATCTAGAGTGCCTGTAAAATTTTCTGCTCCAGGACCGTAAGCATATATTGGGACTGGAACTCCTGTATGGGAACCTCTTCCAATGCCGGTGTTGAAAGAAAACTTAACATCTGGATTTTCATATTTTCTTGGATCATTAGGCTCTATAAGAAGGCCTCCCGTCTCGTGATCAGCAGTCACAACCACAAGGGTATCTTTATTCTTTTTAGCAAACTTTAGGGCCCATTTAATTCCATCTTCCAGGTCAGACATTTCTCTCATAAGGTATTCAAAATCATTGCCATGACCTGCCCAATCAACTTGAGATGCTTCTGCCATAATAAAAAAACCTTTACATCCATTCTCAATAAAGTTTTTTGATCTATTAACTGAGAATTCAAGCATATTTTCAATAGAGGGTTCGGTCGAGTGATTTTCTGGCGCACTATCATCTCGCAAATGTTCGTCGGCAAATAAGCCAAAAACCTGACTATCATCATAACCAGCTGGATTACTTAACTCTGACTTGTCGGTGATCAATATTGATTTAGATTTTACTTTTTCAATTAAATTAATACCGTCTTCTCTATTCCCGCCATCTTCCTCAGCGATAAAAAACTTTCTTCCCCCGCCTAAAATATTTTTTATTTTTGAATCAGTCATTTGGATGCTGATTTCATCGGTTAGGTATCTAGAGCTCGCATGGACTACAAATGCTGCAGGAGTTGCATGCGTTACCTCAGAGGTCGATATTACTGAGCTTACATAACCGGATTTATCCAATGTTTCAGTTATGTTTTCGACTGATTGGCCTTTAATATCAACGCCTAAAGCCCTGTTATTAGTTTTTTCCCCTGTGCTAAATGCAGTACCCGATGATGCGGAATCTGTAACAATTGCATTAGCTGAGTGAGTTAAGACCTGCCCAGAGTATGGAAAGCTATCCACGGCTACTCTTGAATTTGGTCCTCCTTGATGCAGCCTAAATGCTGAGATTTGGCTAACACTCATTCCATCTCCAATAAATAAAATGATGTTTTTAGCTTTCTTTTGAACTTGTTTAAATTTTTTAACTGGTACTTTTTCATCGATGACTATTTCTTTTACATAGACATCTTTATCATCGAGGGTGCCTGATGGGATTGGAAAGTTGTTTACTATATATTCTCTTCCTAAATGCTCCATTAATTTAGCGCCACCAAATAAACCTAATCCCAAGGCTACCACTGCTATTATTATTTTTGCTCTCATAGTTTCTCTTCCAAAAGCTGTATTCTATCGTTTCCAAAATACATATCATCTTTATTTAAGAAAAATGTAGGGGAACCAAAACCTCCTCTATCCATCAGCTCTTGTGTATTGGAGATCAATCTTTCTTTTGCTTCAGGGGTCTTGATGAAGTCAAAATATTCTTCCGCCGAACCATTTAATTGATCAACAATAGACTTCAAAATATTGTCGTCAGATATATCTTTTCCCTCTGTCCAGTAGGCAAAAAAAACTGCTTCTAAATAATCTTCTATTTTGCCTACATCTTGAAAAAAGAAAGAGCCCCTCATAGCTTTTACACTATTAACTGGAAAGATCTTGGGCATACTTATATTAAGGTCTCTTGATTTAGACCAATCATCAAGGTCCTTCTGAGAGTAAACTAATTTTTCTTTGATTGGATTTTGTCTACTTTCATAAACGCTGGGATTAATGGTATTGAAGATTCCGCCTACCAAAATGGGCTTCCAAATAATTTCAAAGCTTTTTCGTTTCGATAGCTCTTGCATGCCTCTAAACGAAAGGTAGGTCCAAGGGCTGCTGCAATCTAAAAAATATTCAACTTTATTGCTCATACTTCTTCGTAATGTACCCTAGAGATTGCTAATATAAAAACAGTTGTTTCAATATTTTTGGAGGACGCGTGAAGTTTAAAATTTTATTTACTATTATCTTGTTTATATTCGCCTCATTAGGTTTGGCTGATGAGCTAAGGAATGCAGTGGACAGCAAGGATAGATCAGAAAAAAACATTGTTAGAGATGAATTTAGAAAGCCATACGAGACGCTTTCTTTTTTTCAGCTAGAGCCAGACATGACCATCGTAGAGCTATCTCCAGGAGGGGGTTGGTACACAGAAATACTTGCAAACTTTATTCGTAAATCTGGAAATTTAATTGCTGCTCATTTCAGCAAAGATTCTGATAGAGCCTATTTCAGAAATAGTAGAATTAATTTTGAGAAAAAAGTTAAGGAAAATAATCTTTATGAAAAGGTTATGGTAGTAGATCTCAACTCAAAGCTTTCAGACCCGAGCTCAGTCGATGCAATCCTTACTTTTAGAAATCTACATAATTGGCTTGGGCCAAATATGGATAAAATTTTTTCTAATAGTTATGTTGCCTTAAAGTCAGGAGGATTGCTCGGAATAGTTGAGCACAGGGCTAAAGCCGGCACGTCCATGGAGGATATGAAAAAAAGCGGCTATGTTACTGAGCAACACGCTATCAAAATAGCAAAAAAACATGGATTTGAACTTTTGGCTAAATCTGAAATTAATGCCAACCCCAAAGATTCTGCAGATCATCCTAGAGGAGTTTGGACTTTGCCTCCTGTTCTTAGGCTTAAGGAAAAGGATAAGGAAAAATATTTAGCTATTGGAGAGAGCGACAGGATGACTTTATTATTTAGAAAGCCAAAATCTTAACTTAAGTCTGAGTCTTATTGATCAACCTACAGTTTGAGCTTCAATTCTTCTTTGCGCTCTTTCTTTCCTTTTAGTTTTGTCATTAACTTGGCCAACCAATTGTCCACAAGCCGCCATGATATCTTCACCCCTGGTTGTTCTGACGGTCGTTATGTAACCTCCCTTTTGAAGTATTTTTTTAAAAGTTTGAATTCGCATACTTGAAGGTCTTTTATACGAAGAACCGGGGAAGGGATTAAATGGAATCAAATTAACCTTGCAAGGAATCATTTTCAGTAATTCGCAAAGTTCATGTGCATTCTCTATAGAATCATTTACCTTATTTATTAATATGTATTCAATTGTTGTTTTTCTACTGTCACCACATTTATCAACATACCTAATCACTGATTCTAAAAGTTTCTTGATGGGATATTTTTTATTGATAGGTACCAACTCATTTCTTAATTGATCGTTTGGAGCATGCAAAGATATTGTGAGCGCAGCATCCGTTACTTCAGACAACTTATCAATTAAGGGAGCTAAGCCTGAAGTACTTAAGGTAACTTTTCTTTTTGATAGGCCATAGGCTTTATCATCCATCATCATGCTCATAGCGCCGGTTACCGCATCAAAATTTAAAAGAGGTTCTCCCATGCCCATCATGACAACGTTAGTCACTTTTTTATTTGCATGATCACGCGGAACACCAAAAGAATTCTCTGCAATCCAAAGTTGGCCAATAATCTCAGATAATTCTAAGTTTCTAGAAAAGCCCTGTTTGCCAGTAGCACAGAAACTACAATCAACCGCACATCCAACTTGTGAAGATATACAAAGTGTTGCTCTTTTGCCTTCAGGAATAAGCACCATCTCAACAAGATCACCTTCGCCAACACCCAACACCCATTTTCTTGTTCCATCTTTGGAATCCTTTTCTAAAACTACCTTTGGCGCAGAAATTTCAGCTTTTTCGCTGAGCTTCTCTTGAAGTTCTTTGGAAATATTTGTCATAGCATGGAAATCAGAAACACCTTTTTGATGAATCCATTGATAAACTTGATTAGAACGAAAAGATTTTTCTCCTAAAGAAAGAAAAAATAACTCAAGATCTTCTTTATTCATTCCAATCAAATTTTTCTTCATGTTCTTTTTCCTTTTTTTAAGACATGCATTTTATGAAAAATGATACACATCCAAAACCCTAGATAGAAAATCTAATTGTATATTTTAACTTTATTCCTTAGTCTATTTAGGATTATCAAATGAAATCTTCGTCAACATTAATACCAGATTACTATATTTCTCAAAAAGTGATTCACTGGCTGATGGCATTTCTAATTATCTTAGATTTAAATATAGCCCAAAAGTTTGGTGGAGAAATGGAGCTTTGGGACAGGCTTGAATCTAGAGTTGATCACGCTACTGTAGGAATTTTAGTTACAGTATTATTTATCTTTAGAATCATTTTAAGATATAAATTCGGCGCACCGGAGCTTCCAAATTCTATGCCTAATTGGCAAAAATTTTCAGCAAAAATTGGTCACTACAGTTTATATTTCTTCATTACTTTGCTCATTTTTACTGGAATTGCTTCAGCGTATTTCACATCAGACCCCATCGTTGTCTTCGGATCTTTAAACTTATCTTCTGAAACAGACTCTCAAGGTGCTTTTCAATTAATTCGAGGAACACATGAATTTTCAACCAACGCGGTGATTTTTTTAATTTTTGTCCACATACTGGCATCTATCTATCATCACTTTATAGCTAAGGATAAAACAACTATAAAAATGCTGAAGTTTTGGAAGCAGGCTGGCTAGCCTTCCCAAAGATTCTTAATTGGTTGGCTACCTTTAAAGTTAGAAAGATTTTCTAAAAATAAATTAAATGACCTTGGTAAGGACATCAGAGAGTGCGCTGAATCGTGTGGAGTAATAAAACAATTTTTAGCACTCCATAATTTAGATTCTTTTTCTAAAGGTTCATTTTTAGTGGTATCAAGTGCCGCTGCTGCAATGATTCCATT